>ENA-OWPN01000121-OWPN01000121.1-human-gut-metagenome-genome-assembly--contig:-NODE-121-length-138814-cov-5.775431_pt1 | contig 138814 bp, 97 predicted proteins | sample MGYA00248266_ERZ651850 | MGnify/ENA primary metagenome ERZ651850 (study PRJEB26924, sample SAMEA4378296) | human gut metagenome | biome: human gut; feature: human-associated habitat; material: faeces... | reverse complement strand
ATGCATCCAAATTCAAGACACAATTTGCATGCGAAGTTAAAGGCTTCGATCCGTTATCAGTAATGGATCGTAAGGAAGCCCGTAAATGTGACCGTTATAGTTTATTTGCAATAAGTGCCGCAAAACAAGCTATTGAAGATGCTGCTATGGACCTGGACAAAGAGGACAAGGACCGTATCGGCGTTATTTTTGCTTCAGGTATCGGCGGTATCAAGACATTTGACGAAGAAGTATTAGGATATGCGAAGATAAAAGATACGATCGGACCGAAATTCAACCCGTTTTTCATCCCAAAGATGATTTCGGATATCGCAGCCGGACATATCTCCATGCTTTATGGATTCCGTGGCCCTAACTTTGCAACAGTGTCGGCTTGTGCCTCTTCTACCAACGCGATCGCTGATGCATACAACTATATCCGTTTGGGTAAAGCCAATGTAATCGTGACAGGTGGTGCGGAAGCAGCTATTGCAGATTCCGGTGTCGGTGGGTTCAACTCGATGAATGCGCTGTCAACCCGTAACGATTCACCCGAAACAGCTTCTCGTCCATTCAGCGCAAGTCGCGACGGTTTCGTCATGGGAGAAGGTGGAGCATGTTTGATCCTGGAAGAGATGGAACACGCTTTGGCACGTGGAGCTAAAATATATGCCGAGATCGCCGGAACAGGATTGTCTGCCGATGCATACCACCTGACAGCCTCTCATCCGGAAGGATTAGGTGCAAAGTTAGTGATGCGTAATGCACTGGAAGACGCAGAAATGGCTCCGGAGGATATCGATTATATCAATGTTCACGGAACATCGACTCCTGTTGGGGATGTTTCAGAAGTAAAAGCGATCAAAGAAGTATTCGGAGATCATGCTTACAAGCTGAATATCAGTTCAACGAAGTCTATGACCGGCCATTTATTGGGTGCAGCCGGAGCTATCGAAGCTATGTTCTGTATCATGGCAATCAAAGAGGGAATCATTCCTCCGACGATCAACCATGCAGATGGCGACGATGATCCTGAAATAGATTATAAACTGAATTTCACATTCAATAAAGCTGAAAAACGAGAAATACGGGCAGCATTATCCAACACATTTGGATTCGGCGGCCATAATGCTTGTGCTATTGTTAAAAAATTTGTGAAGTAACGTGTTTACACAACTATACAAAAAGATAAGGCTTCTTAAACACAAGAATAAGGAGCCTTATTCTTCTTTATATAAGATACTGGGATTTTACCCCGATAACATCCACGTTTATGAACAGGCATTCCTGCATAAATCTTCCTCGGTGGAAGCCAGCGACGGGAAATGGCTGAATAACGAACGACTGGAGTTCTTGGGTGATGCCATATTGGATGCTGTCGTGGCAGACATTGTGTATAAACATTTCCAAAACAAACGGGAAGGTTTCCTGACCAATACCCGTTCCAAAATCGTTCAACGCGAGACACTCAACCGCGTGGCAGTCGAGTTGGGCCTCGACAAGATGGTCGTTTATTCCGCCAAGCTGAGCTCACACAACAATCACATGTACGGAAATGCACTGGAGGCATTGATCGGGGCAATCTACCTGGATCAGGGCTACCGCATCTGTTACAATTTCGTCGAGAACGTAATTATCAAAAAATACATCGACCTGGATAATATAGCCCGCAAAGAGGTCAACTTCAAATCCAGCCTGATCGAATGGAGCCAGAAGAACAAGCTGGAGATCACGTTCGACCTGATAGAATCATTTGCCGATAACGACGGGAACCCGGTCTTCCAGACAGGTGTCACCCTGGCCGATATGCAAATCGGTGTCGGCATCGGCTATTCCAAAAAAGAGTCACAGCAGAACGCTGCCAAGATGGCGATCAAGAAACTGCGTACCGACAAAGCTTTTCAGCAAGTCATTTCCGAACTGAAGAAGCAGACCGGCGAAAGCACTGCCGATCATGAGTTTGAGGATCTTCCGGAGGAGGATGCGACGACGGAGCATGCGTCGAAACCTGCAGAACAAATGAAGAGCAGCAATATACCCGAATGTATCGACGCTACGATCAATGAAGAAGTCCGGTAATTACTTACCGAACGAAATCCCCATTCTTTCCCCCTGAATGATCAGGTCATTTTCAGGAGTGACCAGTTTCAATTTACCTGCTACTTCAGACAAGGCGATCGACTCCACTTTATCTCCTTTCATGCAGACCATACGTCCGAACTGACGGTTGGCGATCAATTCCGTAGCATGGCCGCCTAAACGGGTAGCCAAATTACGGTCGAAAGGCGAAGGATTACCGCCACGCTGGATATATCCCAGTACCGTATCGCGTGATTCTATGCCCGTAGCCGCCTCTATCGTACGTGTTATGTAGTCGGAAGGACGTTTCTTTTCCGGCGTTTCCACTCCTTCGGCAACAACCACGATCGAATAAGGTTTGCCGCGGCGGGCACGGTCGAGAATGGTCTGGTTCACCTTATCCATATCATATCCCAGTTCCGGCAATAAGATCACATCTGCCCCACCCGCCATTCCGGCATACAGGGCAATCCATCCGGCATGATGCCCCATCACTTCCACCACCATCACCCGTTTATGTGAACTGGCTGTTGAATGCAGGCGGTCGATAGCATCTGTCGCAATATTGACAGCCGTATCGAAACCAAAAGTTATATCCGTTCCCCAAACGTCGTTATCGATAGTCTTGGGCACACCGATGATATTCAGACCCAGTGCCGACAGCATACCGGCAGTCTTCTGTGTGCCGTTTCCTCCGATACAGACCAGGCAGTCTAATCCTAATTCTTCATAATTCTGTATAATGACCTGCGGCTTTTCACTTTCGCCGGAAGCGAGTAATTTGCGAAAAGGTTTTTCGCGCGAAGTTCCCAAAATAGTTCCTCCCAGATTCAGGATACCTGACAGGCTGCGTTCATCGAACGATTGAATATCCTTGTTCAGCAGTCCAACAAAACCACTATGAATTCCGATCACTTCCATGCCATAATGCATTATGGCAGTTTTACCTACACCACGAATCGTTGCGTTTATACCGGGACAATCACCTCCGGAAGAAAGGATACCTATTTTCATTGTTTTGTTAATTATGTATGCAACAAAGATATAAATAAAAAGAGAATGCCTACATTTGCAGCCGATACAAATAAAAAGAGCATGGATATTTTAACAAATACAATATCACTACTCTTCCGCCCCCGTCAAAAGGAGATCGAAAAATATGGGCAGGAGACTGACCAACTGCAACGCAAGCAGTTACGGTCATTATTATCTACAGCCCGCAACACTGAATGGGGGCTAAAACACGATTATAAAAGCATCCGGAGATACGAAGATTTCTGTCAGCGGGTTCCGTTGCAGCTATACGACGATATCAAGCCGTATGTGACCCGGATGATCAATGGAGAGAGGAACATACTCTGGCCTTCGGTCGTCAAGTGGTATGCCAAAAGTAGCGGCACCACGAATGATAAGAGTAAATTTCTTCCCGTCACTCCGGAAGTTCTCCACGGTTGTCATTACCAGGGAGGCTTCGATACGGTAGCCCTTTATCTCCGTAATAATCCGGAAAGCCACTTTTTCTCTAAAAAAGGATTAATCCTCGGTGGCAGCCACAGTCCTTCCCCAATCAATCAAAAATCCCATTGCGGTGACCTTTCAGCCGTATTATTGCAAAACCTGAGTCCGCTGGTAAACCTAATGCGTGTTCCCGCCAAACGGATTATCCTGATGGACGAATGGGAAAGCAAAATAAAAGCGATCGTCGACAGCACGTGGAATGAAGATGTCAACAGTCTTTCCGGCGTTCCTTCCTGGATGCTGGTTCTGATCAAATCGATACTGAAAAAGACCGGACGGGAATACCTGACCGACGTCTGGCCGAATATGGAGGTCTTTTTCCACGGGGGAATCAGTTTCGAACCTTACCGGGAACAATATAAAGCACTGATCCCTTCGGATAAGATGCATTATATGGAAACTTATAACGCATCGGAAGGCTTTTTCGGGATACAGGATGATCCTTCGGACCAAAGTTTGCTGCTGATGCAGGATTACGGCGTCTTCTACGAGTTTATCCCTATGTCGGAGGTAGGCGCTCCCAATCCGACCGTCCTGCCGCTGGAAGCCGTGGAAACAGGAAAGAACTATGCGATGGTCATAACAACCTCCGGCGGATTATGGCGTTACCAAATCGGTGATACGGTGCGTTTCACTTCACTTTTCCCGCATAAATTCGTTATTTCGGGAAGAACCAAACATTATATCAACGCCTTCGGAGAAGAACTGATGGTCGATAATGCAGATAAGGCAATCAGCAAAGTAAGCCGTCAGACAGGAGCTGTCGTTAAAGAATATACAGCCGCTCCGCTTTTCATGCTCGACAAGGCGAAAGGCCGTCATCAATGGTTTATCGAATTTGAAAAGATGCCTCCTTCCATAGAAGAATTTGCCACGTTGCTGGATAAAACATTACAGGAATTGAATTCCGACTATGAAGCCAAACGTTATAAAGAGATATCGCTTCAACCTTTGGAAATCATTGTAGCCCACGAAGGTTCCTTCTACGAATGGCTTAAAGAAAAAGGCAAGTTAGGCGGACAGCATAAGATACCACGTCTCAGCAACGACCGGACGCATATCGAAGAACTGCTCGCTATCGACAACAGGTTGGATTCTCAAAACGCATAGGAAAAATAAATACCCCCGCCCTGTTCATTGAATGTCGGAGCAACCACCATATTCCGGGCAGCCCAATGGTTTAGCTTGCGGGCAATAGCGTTGCGGATGGGAAAATAAGTAAGATAAGCCAATTCGACGGAAAGGATACCGAATCCGGCACCCGCCACCACATCCGCTACCCAATGCCGGTTATTATACAACCGGGAGCCCGCGACAAACAGCGCTATCGCATATCCCGAATAAGCAAGGACCGGACTGCTGTCTTTAAATTCCTTATAGGCCATATGTGCCCCCAAGAAAGCATTGGCCGTATGTCCCGAAGGAAAAGAATACGGACCGCCATCCGGACGCGTCTCTTTCACCGTATATTTCAAGGTACGTGTCATAGTCGCATTCATCCCTTCCGCCAGGGTGACAAGCATCAGCTGGTCCACCCAGTTATGCTTCTCCTTCCCCATCAGGTCGCAAACAAATACCCATCCGAGCATTCCCCATTCCAAATAATCGTCCACCCGTATTTTTTTCACATCGCTTTTTCGGGAGAAAAGATGGAAATCGTTCATCCCGTCGATAGCCGTTCCCACAGCCCCGACTGTGATCAGGGAAGCCGGAAGTATCAGATGTTTGGCATTAAATTTATATTCGACAACAGGCATTTTCTGTTTCAGGCTGTCCCGCTGTAAGGTCTCGCCCTGCGCACTGACAGGTGACAGACAGGCTATTATCAGAAAGATAGAAATATAAAAGGATACTTTCATTCTTACAGACTTTATTTTATTAAGCCACAAAGAAACAAAAAATAACCTATCTTTGTTTCTTCTATATGGTATATTGATATCCGTTTATAAACAATTAAAATCATTCATTCTGATGAAAAAAACGAGTAACGGGCTTATCCTATTGGCTCTGATCATGAGCGTAAGCCTACTTTCTTCCTGCGGACAACAAAAAGCAAAACAAGATTCGGGCACCGAACAAGACTCCACCGAAATGGTCGGTAATGACAAAGACGAACATGGCTGTATCGCCTCGGCGGGTTATATCTGGTCGGAAGTACAACAGAACTGCATCCGTTTATTCGAATCCGGAACACGCCTGGAAGCTGTCGACGGAAAATCATCCTCTTATCTGGTGTTCAGTCCCGATTCGCTGAAAGCAGAATTATTCTTCTCAAACGATACGCCGAGCGAAATACTCGACCGCCGTTCACTCCCTGCCGGCGATTATGCCTGGAATGTAGAAGATGATGATACCAAAAATGTACGCAGGATCGACGGGGTATGGACGATCAGCCAGCGAGGTAAAGAAATCTACCGGCAAAATCAAAAAGATGTCGACAATTCATCAGGTGAAGTTCTGACACAGACGTATGAAGGTGTGTTACCTTGTGCCGACTGTCCGGGTATCCGTTACGACCTGACCATCCGCAGCCATGAAAAAAGCGGAGAAGGCACTTTCTCGCTCTCACAAACATACCTGGAAGCAGAAGACGGCAAAGATGCCACATTTGTCACAAACGGCAAATGTATCACCCTGCAAGGAATACCGGGAGAAAAGAATGTGACCGTATGGCAGCTGGTTTCCGACAACGGTGATGAAGTGATGAACTTCCTTTGCGAGAACGATTCGACAATCACCCTGATCGGCGATGATTTCAAGAAAGCGGAAACAGAATTGAATTATAGTCTGAAATCAGTAAAGAAGTAGTAAAAAATAGTATATGCGGACAATCTGAAATTATTGATTTCAGACTATCCGCATATATAAAGAGCTTATCATAGAAATAAAACTTTAATCTTTTACATATTACTTTTTAAGCCGGGCAAGCATAACGTAATTGTTGTCGTTCTCATCGATCGAGTTTTGCAGATCGGTAAGTTTCTTTTTCATTCCTTCGGACAGGGACGGGTTTTTAAGGGCATTTTCGATCTCCGTCAGCAAATTGCCCGGTTCGATGTTATGCATAAAATAACCTTTGACGAATACACCGCTGGGATAACCGATAGGTGAATCACCAAAATAGTCATTATACATTTTAAAGTACGCTCCTTTACCACTCTTCTTGTCGATAATATAATGGAATGTTTCTCCCGGAGTACTGACTGTCCCGTACTCTGTCGCCTGGACTACAGGAGGACCGGAAAAGTTTCCTGTGAAATAATCGGAAAACTCGGAATAGCCGTGCCAGGGAACAGGATCAGTTGTCGCATGGTTGAAAGTGAAGACCGGTTGCAACCGATTCTCCTGTTCATTGTATCGGTACAACGAATCCACACGGGTAGGCATCATGCAGTACATGCTGAAATCGAAATGGTCAGGCATATTCAGAAAAACAAATAATTCGTGGTTAAAACTGCGCTGAACGGCCAAATGACCGGCTGCCACTTCCTGAATATGATTTCCCTCCATGTCCTGCTGCCAGACAACCGGTTCTTCGCCGGCCCAGGGGAGAATCGCAACCGTCACCATGCTCTTTTCCGGATCCACCTTAAAGCGAGCTTTGGGGCACCGGATACCGAGCGGGATCGGATCCAATGCTTTCCCGTCCATGCCGAAAACCAAGAGTTTGTCACTCTGCCAGGGCATCAGATAAATACGCTGGTTCGATTCGTCGATCTGTGCATCATAGACACTTTGGTATTCGCCCGGACCTTGTCCGACGGCACCGACTTCGGTAATAAAATGCCCTTTCCGGTCGAACAGCTTGAAAGCTGTGGGTGGATAGCCGCTATGTGCCAGGATGTAATTGTCGGAAATAGTCAGGGCGCATTGACCGATCAATGCTTTGTCACTATTGTCGAGCTTTATGATATCCATTTCTTCCGTGAAATGGCTGAGAGGAAAACTGACAGTGTCTTTCAGTAGTTTCTGATCACACGACAGTACTTTGTCGTTACCAATCTGTACATACTGGGCTACTACCGGGCAGTCTGCTAAAAGATCTTTTCCGCGGGACTGACCGGAGCCGCCGGAGGAGCACGAAACGGTTGTCGCAAGTATGGACAGACCGATCAATAACTGTTGCTGTGTTTTCATATCTACTGATTTTAGAAGGTTATTCATCTTTTATCTGCAGATCCTTCTTTTCATCAAATCCGCCGTCAAACTGATTATCCTTGATATCATAATTGGTCACACGCTGGAAAAAGAAACGATGGTTGTTCCAGTGGAAAGCCGGATATTGGTTGTTCTGTTTGATTACATTGTTACGGAAGACCAGTCCGTCTACCGACTTCGCATACAGGATCGGAGCGTCGAATGTTTCAAATTCGTTATTCTCGATCACGATACCGCTATGGAAATATTTCTTCTGATCTTTCAGGTCAGGTATTTCGGGATAAATAGAAATAACGGCATTCGTGAACTGGAACATATTCGTCAACGAGTTAATGAACTTGTTATCACGGATCAGGACATCGTGGCAGGCACCCGTCTCAAACCAACCGTTGCAATCGCCGCACAGCAGGATGGCCGTACCGGAAGTATGGTCGAAGATATTCTTTTCGACAACAGTCTTTTTCGGGGTACTGAACAAAGAGCCGCGGGCACGATTATTGCGGATCGTATTGTCTGCAAAATAAACCTCCGGAGTCCACTCCAGGTTTTCAATACCGAACGTACCGGCTTCGCTGATAGCAGGATCGATGGCTTTTTCAAAAACGATCTCAAACTGTTTGGCGCCATGTGCACTCGGTTTGTCCACGGATTTGATAGCAACGACTTTGTTCTGGTCGCCCAGGATCTCCATAGTCTTTGAATCGATAAACTGTACGGCATCTCCCGAAAATCCCCATTCAAAGCCATAACTCTGTCCATGCATGTATTCACCGACCAATGTCTTGTCGTCCACACGTTTCTGCACTTTCAGATACGTGCCGTGCACATTGATCGCATCATCCATCATCCCTTCATATAAACCGCCAACGGAAATGATCTTTCCCTTACAACCGGAAAAATGGGTAGCATCTGCCTGCGTTGTAAAATAACGGGGATCGCTGTCACCGCGAAGGCATACCGAGAATTTATCCAGCGTAATATTTTCGCTCATCTGAGCCAGCAAGCCCATTCCTTCTGCATAATGGACCTGGATATTTTCGAGCGTCGTATTCGTATCATAAGAGACAAAGATACCCGGTGTAGGACGACCGTAACCGCGCATGGCGACAACCGTTCCGGGGATCAGTTTTTCGTTTTTCCATTTTGTAGATTTGACCACGCGGGGAGAAACCTCTGAAACGCCTTTCGAACCGACAGCAATGTCGCTCGTCCGATAAACCAACCGTTTCGTGTCGCCTTCGAATGCAATTCCCCAGGCAGGAGAATGTTCCCATCCTTCGCCCTTCACGATAAGTGCACTGTCACGAATTTCATATTGTACCCAGGGAGCCACTTCATAGGTGATAGTCCCTGTTTCCGCATCGTTTTCCAGGACTTTCACCTGAGCGATATGCGGATTTTCAAAATCGATACTGAAGTTCTTCAATGTACAGTTTTCCGAGTTGACCAGTGAAACCGGCAACATACGCCCGTGGAAGATCAGTTCCGAACCTTGACCGTCGAAAACAATGTTCTTCATGTTCTCGAAAGGAAGTCCCACCAGTTTCGGATTGTCCTGATCGTGGTTGGAGATAAAATACTCCTTTTGTGCGGCTCCTTCAGGATAAAAATCATAACGTCCCGGAGGCAGTACGATCGTGATCGTATCGTTCCCGGTATGGGAAACGGCAATCTGTTCCAACGCCTTTGCCATCAGAGGGGAAGCATTGCCTTTCCGGTCAGGGACAAGGCCGAAGTTCGACAAGTCATAGGGACTCTTCGTCTGTGTACAGGAACACAGCATTGCCAGACATACTAAAATACCAATAAAAGTTTGAGAGTTTTTCATATTACTTATTTTCTAACTATTAACCTGACAAATATACGGATTCTTTGCAACTTTGTTGCACCTTGTTTCCCTTACCTTTGTATCAGAAAAACAAATAAAAGAATAAAAGATATGGGACATTGTAATTGTAGCCACTGCCATAGTGAACCCAAAAGTAAAATTTCACCTTATCTTCTCCCGGCAATCTCTTTTCTTATGTTACTGGGAGGGATCGCCATGCAGGTGGCAGAAGCAGGATTCTTCAATCAAACGATACGATTTATATGGTACGCACTGGCTTATCTGCCGGTCGGACTACCGGTCATGAAAGAAGCGGTTGAGAGCATCCGCGAAAAAGATATATTCAGTGAATTTACATTGATGTGTATTGCGACACTCGGTGCTTTTTATATCGGTGAATATCCGGAAGGAGTGGCCGTCATGCTGTTCTACTCTATCGGCGAACTATTCCAGGGAAATGCCCTGGCGAAAGCCCGAAAAAACATCCGTACGCTGCTGGATGTCCGTCCTGAAACGGCAACCGTCGTACGCAATAACGAATATTTCCGGACAGCTCCCACCGATGTCACCCCGGGAGAGATCATCGAGGTGAAGGCCGGAGAACGTGTTCCTCTCGACGGAAAGTTACTGAGCGAGACCGCCGACTTCAACACGGCAGCCCTTACCGGAGAAAGCGTGCCGCGTACGATCAGCCAAGATGAAGAAGTGCTCGCCGGAATGATCGTAACCGACAAAGTAATCCGCCTGGAGGTAACGAAACCTTATAGCCAGAGCACCCTGGCACGTATCCTTGAACTGGTTCAGAACGCATCGGAACGGAAAGCTCCGGCAGAATTGTTCATCCGCAAATTCGCACGCATTTATACGCCGATCGTGACTGGACTGGCTTTCCTGATCGTCCTGCTGCCTTATGTCTATTCCTTGATACAGCCGGACTTCCTGTTCATTTTCAACGACTGGCTGTACCGGGCATTGGTATTCCTCGTTATCTCCTGCCCTTGCGCACTGGTTATCAGCATCCCGCTGGGTTATTTCGGAGGGATCGGGGCGGCTTCCCGGCAAGGTATCTTATTTAAAGGAGGCAATTATCTGGATGCCATCACCAAAATCAATACGGTCGTTTTCGATAAAACCGGGACGCTGACCAAAGGGATATTCGAAGTACAATCCTTATCAACAGCCGGTCATCTGTCGGAAAAGGAATTACTCCGCGTCATTGCTTCCGTTGAAAGCCGCAGCAACCACCCGATCGCCAAGGCGATCCTGAACTATGCTCGTCAGCAACAGACGGAGATCGACACGACTATCGACACGACTGAATTGGCTGGTTACGGATTAAAAGCCGTGATCGACGGAAAGGAAGTATTGGTCGGTAATACCCGCCTGTTGGATTCGGAAGAAATTATATTTCACTCGAATGAAAATGGAATTTCTTCCGAGAGAAACTTTATTTTCTCCCGGTTGAACGAAATTCCTGAAACAGTCGTAGTTTGTGCCATCGACAAGCAATATGCCGGTTATATCCTCCTGGCCGATACACCCAAAGAGGATGCCGCAACAGCCGTTGAACAACTGAAAAAATTAAATGTTAATAATATAGAGATATTATCCGGAGATAAACAAATAATTGTAACTAACTTAGCTACCCGTTTAGGAATCCCGCACGGATACGGCGACCTCCTGCCGGAAGGCAAAGTCGCTCACCTGGAAGAACTGAAGCGGAATCCGGAGAATCGGATAGCCTTTGTGGGCGACGGTATCAACGACGCTCCCGTGCTCGCCCTGAGCGACATCGGTATTGCGATGGGCGGATTGGGCAGCGATGCGGCGATTGAAACGGCAGACGTGGTGATACAGACCGACCAGCCGAGCAAAGTGGCTACGGCGATTCGCATCGGAAAGTTCACACGTACGATCGTATGGCAGAACATTGCGTTGGCGTTCGGCGTCAAACTGATCGTCCTGATCCTTGGAGCCGGTGGCGTAGCAACCATGTGGGAAGCCGTATTTGCAGATGTAGGCGTTGCCCTGCTGGCGATCCTCAACGCAGTAAGAATTTTAAAGACAAACAACCCCGACTGATATGGAAGTTTATTTAGACATACTGAACAGAAGAAAGATAAAGCCGACCGCCATCCGTCTGCTTATCCTGAAAGCCATGATGCAATTCGAGCGCGCCTTCAGTTCGCTCGACCTGGAAAATTATCTAGAGACAGTGGATAAATCGACGGTATCGAGGACGATTAACCTTTTTTTGGAGCATCACCTGGTACATTGTATCGACGACGGTTCAGGCTCGTTGAAGTATTCGGTTTGCGGAAACGAATGTAATTGTTCCGTGGAAGAACTTCATGCGCATTTTTATTGTTTAAAATGCCACCGGACGTTTTGTCTGCGCAATATTCCGGTCCCGAAGGTGGAATTACCGCGTAATTTTACGCTGGAAAGTATCAACTACGTATTAAAAGGTTGCTGCGAAGATTGCTCAAAATAGACAAAGACACTATCTTTGCGGTCTGTCTTCCTACCGGTTACGAAAATACGGAAGGAAACTAAGCAACCTTTAAAGTATAAACAGATATGGAACATCCATTAAGTATTTACAACACGCTCACAAGAAAGAAGGAACAATTTATTCCGTTGCATGAACCCCACGTAGGCATGTATGTCTGTGGACCGACGGTTTACGGAGATGCGCACCTGGGACATGCCCGTCCGGCGATTACATTCGATCTGTTGTTCCGTTATCTTACACATATAGGATATAAAGTACGCTACGTACGCAACATAACCGATGTCGGCCACCTGGAACATGATGCGGACGAAGGCGAAGACAAAATCGCCAAGAAAGCTCGTTTGGAACAGCTGGAGCCGATGGAAGTGGTACAGTTCTATCTGAACCGTTACCACAAGGCAATGGACGCCCTCAATGTACTTCCTCCCAGTATCGAACCGCATGCTTCGGGACATATCATCGAACAGATCGAACTGGTGAAGAAGATTCTCGACAACGGATACGCTTACGAAAGCGAAGGTTCCGTTTATTTCGATGTAGAGAAATACAACAAAGATCATAACTACGGTGTCCTTTCCGGTCGTAATATCGAGGATATGCTGAATACGACCCGTGCACTGGACGGACAGGACGAGAAACATAACCCGATCGACTTCGCCCTCTGGAAATGCGCACAGCCGGAACATATCATGCGCTGGCCTTCTCCGTGGAGCGACGGTTTTCCCGGATGGCACTGCGAATGTACGGCTATGGGTAAGAAATACCTGGGACAGCATTTCGATATCCACGGGGGCGGCATGGACCTGATCTTCCCGCACCACGAATGTGAGATTGCACAGGCTGTTGCTTCACAGGGCGAGGATATGGTTCACTACTGGATGCACAATAACATGATCACCGTCAACGGACAAAAGATGGGCAAGTCATTAGGCAATTTCATCACGCTGGACGAATTTTTTACCGGCGACCATAAGATGTTAAGCCAGGCTTATTCCGCCATGACGATCCGTTTCTTTATCCTGCAGGCGCATTACCGCAGTACGGTAGACTTCAGTAACGAAGCATTGCAAGCAGCAGAAAAAGGATTGAGCCGTTTGATGGACGCTTATAACCATCTGCAGAAACTGAGCGCTTCGGATGCCTCGACTGTTGATGTGAAAGATCTTCGTAAAAAATGCTACGACGCTCTGAATGACGACCTAAATTCACCGATCGTTATCTCTCATTTGTTCGATGCAGCCCGCGCCATCAACTCTGTAAAAGACGGCAACGCAACCATCTCTGCCGAGGACCTGAAAGAGCTGCAGGACGTATTCCATACATTCATATTCGATATCCTGGGTATGAAAGACGAGGCTTCTGCCGGCGGAAACAACTACGAGACATTCGGCAAGGCAGTAGACTTGTTGCTGACAATCCGCCAGCAGGCAAAAGCCAACAAGGATTGGGCTACTTCCGACAAGATCCGTAACGAACTTACCGCCATGGGCTTCGAGATCAAGGATACCAAGGACGGGGCAGAATGGAAGCTGAGTAAATAATATGAGTCCGATATTCAAAAGAGAAAATGGCTATCTCTTTAAAATATATTCTAACGAGGAAGAACGCAAACATATCCATGTGATAAAAGCGGAAAATGAAGCTAAATTCTGGTTGGAGCCTGTTATTGAAATAGCAGAGAACTACGGATTCAACAACAAAGAGATTAGGAATATAACCCAAATAATAGAACAATATGGAGACGAGTTTAAACACAAATTCGCAGAACACATTGGCAAGCGTATTGATGATTAATTCCCAGGGAATTATGATATCTGTATTAGGACATGATTACTTCCTTTCTTACAACCGGGTTCCCTGGTTGAAAGATGCACGAATCAGTGATGTCCTGAATATAGAAGTATCAGGACGTTCGGCAATAGCGTGGCCGGCACTGGACGTGGATTTGGAGATAGAAAGTTTAAAACATCCCGAGCGTTATCCGCTTTTGATGAAACGTTCGCCTCTTGATAATTTATAATCATGACTATCAACGAATTTCTTCAGGGCGACAAGTTTGCCTTATTTGCCGGAGTTGAATTACTGGAAACGGGCAACGGCTATGCCAAAGCCCGTATGGAAATAAAGCCGATGCATCTGAATGGCGGTGGTGTTTGTCAGGGAGGTGCTATCTTTACGCTTGCCGACCTGGCTTTCGCAGCGGCAACCAACAGCCATGCGCGGCTCACGCTGTCGATTACTTCCAATATCAACTTCTTCAAAGCCGAAAGCAAAGGATTCCTGTATGCCGAAGCACGCGAAGTATTCAGCCACAAAAGGCTGGCCAATTGTGAAGTAAACATCACAAACGAAGCGGGCGAACTGATCGCCACATTCAGCGGTTCCGGATACCGGAAAGATACGGAGCTGCCGTTCGCCCCGATAGAATAAAAAACTATTGTTCTTTTATTTATCAATAATGTGCCAATGTTCAATTGGCACATTACTTTTTATTCATACCGCAACGACCGGGCAGGTTTGCTAAGGATTGTTTTAGCAGTCTGCCAGCCTATGGTCAACAGGGAGATCACACACAATAAAATCACCGGAACGAGGAAGAACCAGGCTTTCCAGTCGGTGCGGAACGAATAATGATCCAGCCAGCCGTCCATGACCCACCACGACAAAGGAAGCGCGATGACGACCGCTATGCCGATCAGAACAAAGAATTCGCGGCCCAACTCGTAGAACAACTGCATTTTCGATGCGCCCAACACTTTGCGTATTCCCATCTCACGCACCCTCGTCGAGCAGGAGAACATCACCAGCACCCAAAGCCCCATACAGGAAATGAAAATCGCCAGTATGGCAAAGAGAGCAACGATCAGACCGAAGACCTCATCCTGGCGGTATTGCTGGTCGAAGAACTGATCCAGGAAGAAATAGTCGTAGCTGGAATCAGGGAAATAACGGTCCCATATCTCTTCCGACTGTTTCACCAGCTCGCGGGGATTGGCATTCTCCATAACGACAGAAATATAACGTTGTTTCATCCAGCTCAACTTATCGTGCAAGGCGAACAGAAGAGGCGTATAACCCTTATTCAGCGACTGCTGGTGATAGTCTTTTACCACCCCGATAATCTGCATCGGCTGATCGACAGTCTCCACGGAAAGACGCTCGCCCAGAGCAGCCTCCGGTGAAGCAAAACCCAATGTGCGGACAGCCGTTTCGTTCAGGACGATATTATAGACATCTCCTCCGAAATCCTCGGCAAAGCCACGCCCGGCAACAAATTCCAGGTCATACGCATCCAGATAATACACATCACAGTTAAGCATTTCCAATAAACGGGTCTGCTTCGTCACGTCGCTCAGGCGGACGATCGACAGGAAGTCGGTCACCTCCGTCCCTGGGACGGCACCTGAAACCGTTACATTCTTCACAGACGGCAATGCCTTCAACTCCCGTTTCATGGCAGTCAGCCTCGTAGCCATATCCTCGCAATGGGCAGGAAATTTCAGCACCAATGTCTGATCGACACGCACTCCCAGGGAAGCCTGACGCATATACTGCAGCTGTGCATAAACGATCAGCGTGCCGCACAACAACGCCAAAGACGCCGTATATTGCAGTACGACCAGCACCTTGCGGGTCAGCGTCGCATTTTTCGTATGCGTAAATTTACCTTTCAGCATTTTGATCGGCTTAATACCGGAAAGGATCGTCGCCGGATAGAAACCGGACAGGAAGACACCCAGTGCAAATATCAGCAACAGTATCCAACCTAAAGAGGTCGTTACCCATACGGAGAAACCTAGATCGCGCGACGTCAGGTTATTGAATGCAGGCATCAGTGCCTCCATCAGCCCGAGCGCCAGGATAAAGGCAATCCCGTTCGTCACCAACGATTCAAACAGGAACTGCGTAACGATCTGCCGTCGGCTAGCTCCTGAAGCCCGGCGTATCCCGATCTCTTTGGCACGTTCCATCGAACGGGCTACCGTCATATTGATATAATTGATCCAGGCAATGCACAGGATCGCCAAAGCCGTACAGATCAGGACCAGCATGGATGAACGGTTTCCTTTCGTCTCCGGCTCATAGGCTTTCTGCGGAGTCAGATGGATATCTCTCAATTTAGTCAGCTGAATGGCCCATGTTTTATTCTTCAATGCCTCATCCGTCTTGTATTTCTCTGCCATCGCTGGGAAAGCATCTTCCACCTGCTTCCTCATTCCGGCAGATTTCAGAAGAACATACGAATACACCTCATGTCGGTACCAGTACTCATCCATCCATTTCGGAAGTGTTTCATAAGAGATCAGCATACTGTAACGCACATGTGAGTTGACAGGCATATCCTTCATGATACCCGTCACTTCGCATGCCTCCTCGCCGATATTACTACGGAAGATCAATATCTTCCCGATCGGATCGGCCCCCTTGAAATATTTACGGGCGATGCGTTCGGTAATAACCACCTTTTTCGGACCATCCAGGCAGGTGTTCTTATCTCCTTTCAGCAATTCGAAATCGAAGAAGTTAAAATAATTCTTTTCGGCATAACCGATATTCGTTTCACGATAGAGAAGCTCATTGTATTTAACGATCTGTTCGGGGTAATACTGGCTACCCACGCGGGTATAATCCTCTACACCGGCGAGATTGCGTTTCATGGCAGTTGCATAACCCGCCGAGCTGGAAGCCCAGTTGTCAGTCATCTCGCCGTTCTCGAAAAAGCGTGCTTCCACGCGGAAAATGCGGTCGGCACGGGTGTGCATATTATCGTAGCTGTATTCGAAAGCCACGTAAGTCAGGATCAGCAAGGCAGCCGCCATACCGATCGCCAGGCCGGTTATATTGATTGCGCTGAAGCCTTTCTTCTTCGCCAGGCTGCGCAAGGCGCTGTTCCAATAATTTGATAAGATCATATTCGTTGTTGTCTGATTATTTAATGTCTCTCTTCCGATACAATCTTTCCATCCAGTAAATGAATCACCCGGTGGGCATATTTCGCATCCCGTTCGGAGTGGGTAACGATCACGATCGTCGTTCCCTGCCGGTTCAGTTCGCTAAGCAGCTCCATGACTTCAACGCCATTGGTAGAATCCAGGTTACCTGTCGGCTCATCCGCCAGGATCAGGTTACAGTCCGTCACCACGGCACGGGCAATGGCGACACGCTGCTGCTGACCACCGGACAACTGTTGCGGGAAATGTCCGGCGCGATGGGCTATGTTCATACGGTCCAGGACCTCCATCACCTTCTTCCGACGGTCCGACTTCTTCCCGTTCAAATAGACCAGCGGCAGTTCTACGTTCTCGAAAACCGTCAACTCGTCAATCAGGTTGAAGTTTTGGAAGACAAAGCCGATGTTTCCTTTCCGGAAAGAAGTCAGCTGGCTTTCGCTCATCTTGTCTATCTCTTTCCCTTCAAAGTAATATTTGCCGGAAGTCGATGAATCGAGTGTTCCCAGGATATTCAGCAGGGTGGATTTGCCGCAGCCCGAAGGCCCCATGATAGCGACAAACTCGCCTTTCTTTATCTCCAGACTTACTTCATTCAATGCTTTGGTCTGTACATCTTCCGTTGTGAAGAGCATAGACAGTTTTTCTGTTTTAATCATATTTCTTTGTTTATAAATTATTCACTCCTCAAAATATACATCGGTTTCAAGCGGATGATACGCCATACCTGCCGCGCAACAGTCCCGAAAGCGATACACATCAACAAGACGAACGCTACTGCATAACTCCACCAGGGCAACCCGATATGAAACGCATAGCCTTCGAGCCAGTTGTTCATCAGGAAAGCGGAGACAGGGACACCGATCACGGAAGCAATCACCGTCAGGAGTAATAACTCACGTGTCAAAACTACAAAAAGACTGGCTTTTCCTGCTCCCAAAACTTTCCGTATCCCTATTTCTTTCACTCTCGACAGGGTGGAGAAAAGCGTGACAGTCCACAATCCCAGGCAAGCAACAAAGACGGCAAGCAACGCCGAACCGGCAAACATCCATCCGAAATTCCGGTCTTCCTTATACTGGTTCCTGTTGAAATCATCAAGATAGAAATAAGAGAACAGCGAAGTCGGGAAGAAATCCCGATAGGCTTGCTCGATCTCCGCCAGACGCGCTGCATCGGCTGTACCGTCCATACGGATGGAGATATAAGGTGTCCCGATAAACGGCACGCGTTCTTTGATGAAAAAAATGATCGGCTTGTAAGGCACGGCAAGCGACTGCTGATGATAATTACGGACCACACCGATCACTTGGAGAGGCTCTTCCACCACCTCCATCGCCAACTGCCTGCCCAAAGCAGCCTCATTGGAAGAAAAGCCTAACAAACGGACAGCTTCCTCGTTCAATACCACCTTATTCAGCTCATCCCCGTATTCTTCCGAGAAAGCCCTGCCACAAACCATATCGGGGGAATAAGTGGGGAGATAATCATAATCGACAGCGAACATCTGGATCAGTTTCACTTCCGACTGGTCGCTGCCATACGGACGATTGGTAAAATAATTGGCAACCTCCACGCCCGGAACTGCCCCGGAGACAGTGACCTGCCGGATATATGTCTTTTGTTTCAACTGCTTCTTAAAGCTCTCCATTTTTGCAGACAACTCATCCGTAAAAGAAGGATATTTCAGAACAACAATCTGTTTCATCGCGGCTGAAGCCGTTTCATTCTCCATATAACGAACCTGTGCGACAACAACGAAAGTACCTGTTATCAAAATAAAGGACGCGACGAACTGCACGACAATCAAGACTTTCCGCATCTTATTTCCTTTCCGGCTGTGCAAGAGCTTACCGCGCATAATGTCGGCAGGACGGATGCGCGTCAGAAGATAGGAAGGGTATAAACCGGTAAAGAAAGTTCCTAAAGCGATAATACTCAATACCGCCACCCAAAATCCCGGCAGTAAAAGGGTATTCGCTCCAAAATCGTAGGCAGCCCGTGAATAGACGACGGGCAGGAGCACTTCCAGCCAGCCTAATGCAATTCCGGCAGCCAGAGTATTGACAATGCCAGCTTCCAGTAATCCCTGGAAAAGCATCTGCTTACGGGAAGCTCCGAAAGCCTTGCGTACACCAAACTCTTTTCCCCGTTCCAAAAAACGGGCGACCATCAGGTTCAGCGCATTCACCCAGCCGATAAGCAACAGGGCGACCGCCATCACCGACAGGATATAGACGGCGGTACGGCTGCCCTTCGTCTCTTTCTCATACGATTTCTGCGGGGTAAGATGGATCTCTTTCAACGGGATCAACTCCACCCGCCAGTCTTTATGCTTCAAAGCGGCTGTCTTGTATTTATCTGAGATGGCGGCAAAGGCATCGGCTATCTCCTGCGGATTCTTTCCCGGCTCCAGGCGAACGTAGGTGTACACGCCGTGGACATACCAGATATCCTGCCGTTCTTTCGGTATCGTGGAATAGGAAAGGAGGAAATCGTACTGCAAATGTGAGTTTTCCGGCATCCGGTCGATAACGCCAGTGACCTCAAAATGCTGCTCGGCAGTCGCTGTCCGGAATGTCAGGATTTTTCCCAACGGTTCTGCCTCGCCGAAATAACGGTGGGCAGCATTTTCCGTCAATACGACTGTGTTGGGACGGACCAGCTGGCCTGTCTTCTCTCCTCTTTTTATAGGGAAGTTGAACAGTTCGAAGAAAGCAGGTTCGGTAAAGCAATAGCGTTCTTCGGCAAATTGCTTATCCTGATAGGTAACGACCTGTTCCCTGTCCTGTGCGGTGAGGCGGACGAACTTCTCGATTCCCGGGATCTCGCGGCTCATGACCGGTCCGTGTCCGAAAGCGGTAGTGGCCCAGTTATCGGTCAGCGCTTTCCCTTCGTACAAGCGGCTTTCGACACGGTAGATGCGATCACCGTCATGAAAGGAGTCGTAACTCAGTTCGAACCGGACATAGAGCAGGATCAGCAGTGCTGCTGAGATACATACGGACAGACCGAGGATATTGATCACCGATAGTGACTTACGGGCCCGCTGGCTTTTAATGACTTGGGACAGGTAATCCATACTTTTCTTTTTTATTATCTGATTATAAGACGCTCGTTTTCGCCAAACAGTTCATAGCCTGAAATGATCACTTTCTCTCCGGGTTTCAATCCTTCGGTCACTTCATAGTATTGAGGGTTCTGACGACCGATCTTCACCGGACGGCGACGGGCGGTTGTCTCGTCTTCATCTACTACATATACATACTGTCCACCGCTTGCCTGGTAGAAGCTGCCGCGGGGAATCAGGATGGCCTGTACCGGATCGCCCAGTTGCAGGTTCAAATGATAGGTCTGTCCGGCGCGTATATTTTCGGGACGGCCACCGGTAAAATGAAGGTCCGTACGGAACTGGCCGTCGCGTACTTCAGGATAGACTTTCGTCATTTCCATCTCATAGGTCTTTCCTTCACGTTCGAAGTTAGCAGGAAGGCCGGGCATGACACGCTCTACATAATGTTCGTCAATCCTGGCTTCTACCTTCAGTTCGGGAGTGATCACCTGGCCGATGCGTTCTCCCTGGGCAATAGACTGACCGATCTGTGCTTCCAGGTTACCTAGCTGTCCACTTACGGGAGCCTTCACTTTCAGGTTCTCCAAACGTTCTCGGACAAGTGCCAGACTTCGTTTCATATTCCGGATATTTTCATCCAGGCTCTCCAGCTGGCTACTGCGGAAAAGGTCGTCCTGACTGATACGCTGGTCCAGTACGACAAGCTGGTCGCGGGCACTTTCGTAATCTTCTTTTGCCAGAAGATACTCTTCACGGGCCAGGAGTTGTTTGTTGTACAAGCGTTCGTATTGTTTGTAGCGACGCTCTTTTTGTACCAGCTCCTTATTCAGGTTGATGCGTTCCTGTTTCAGACTCAGATGTTCCTGCTCCATGCTGATACGGGTGTTACGGAGTTCGTTTTCCTGATAGGCAAGGTCGGCTTCACTTTGGAGGATGCCGATATTCAACAGTGGATTACTCAGGCGGAGGATCACATCGCCGGCTTTGACTTGCGCTCCTTCTTCAATCAGACGTTCTTCCACACGACCGCCTTCGACGGCATCCAAATAAATGATACGGTCCGGCAAGACCTGTCCGATCACACGGATATAGTCGTTAAATTCACCCTGAATGATAGTGGAAATCGTCAGCCGCTCTTTCTCGACCTTCATGGAAGAAGAAGTATCACGAAAGATAAAGTAAAACACGCAGACAAGCAGGAAAACGCCTCCTGCTACAGCGTAAATATGTTTCTTTTTCAAACGGGATTTCCGTTCGATAGGGGTGTCCATGGTGTTGTTATTCATATATCTATATGTTTATTCAATTATTATTTATAAAAACGACCCGGTCCGGTAAAATTCGACCATCCGATGCTTCAGATCGTACTGCAGTCGGGTGCGCACCAGTTCTGCCTTAGCGGAAATATACAGATTACGTTTCTCCATCAGTTCAAAAACGGAGATCATGCCTTCCTCCCACTTTTCCTCATTCTCTTTCAGCGTGGTGGTCAGTGCTTTCAACTGCAGGACAGCCTGATGATACTCTTCCGCCGAAGCCTGGAGGGTAAGGCAGGCATCTTCTATTTCCTTATATAAGGATATACGTTGCCGGTCGTTATTATTTCTGATCTGCTGCAGGCGGAAACGTTCTTTCCGGACTGCCGTAAAGCGGGATAAGCCGCTGAAAATAGGGAATGATACTCGTAAACCGATATATTTATTCCAGTTATTTTTCATCTGCTGCCCGAAAGAGACGATATGTCCGTCGGCATTGCGTTCCGTGTCGTAATAGCCCGAATAAAGGCTGAAGTCTGCCCGGATCGTGGGAGAAAAAGCTCCGGATGCAATCGCCAACGATTTCCGTGATGCGCGTTCCCGCAAGTCCATCATCCGAAATTCGGGAAGTGCAGTCTCCGACTCGGCATAGATATCCGGAGCCGAATAGCTACTGAGAAGCGGCGGTTCTTCTCCGCCAGCATCCTGGTCGGCAATGGACAACGTATCCGAATCACGCATCTGCAGCAACTCCTTCAACGCCAAAAAAGACAGACGTTCAGTCTTCTTCTTCACTGTCTCCTGATAAATATCACTCTGTAAACGGGCTTTCACCTCCTGCAGATCCGACGGTGAACGAAGTCCCAGGTCCACATATTCAAGCATCTGTTCATGATACCGTTCACTCAGTTTACGTTGTTCGGCAGCCAAAGCACTCATCTTCCGGTCAAAGATATACACATAATAGGCATCCATCACCTCAAAAGCCACCCGATTCTCTTCCGCTTTTTCCGTTACGCCGCTCAATTGCCGGTTCAAACGGGTGAACTGCGCCCGGTTGATACGTTTGAAACCGTCAAAAACAGGTAAGGAGATATCCACTCCCACCGTGCTTTCCAGAAAAGAAGAAGTGGTGTACAGATTCGTTTTCGGATCTACCGAACGTCCCATCCGTTTTCCGAACGCTCCGTTGGTACTGACCGTAGGCAGGAAGTCACCGATTGCCGCCGTAAAGTCTTCACGGGCAATACGGGTATCCAAACGGCTGTTTCTCAGCGTCAAATTCTTCTCTATAGCATAACGCATACAGGAATCGACCGTCCAGGAATCCTGGGCATGTACAGTGACCGCCGAGCCCAACAGCAACAGCCCCATAACCAGTAATCCGTATTTGGTTGTTATTTGTATTTTCATCATACCAATACAAGAACAAATGGCATGCCATATTTTTCATCAGTTGATTATCAAACACCACAGAAAGATATCATCCGTAAAGTGTAAAATATATTGACACGCAATTGTCAAATATTTTGACGTTACAGAGCGCACACAGAATAGACAAGGGAATATGTTCCTATTTAGAAAAAGGTGAGCTATATATAGAGAGAGAACACAGATGACATAGATTCCCCAAAAACTCGTTTTAAACGAACCCATATTTCGTTTTAAATGAGTTTTTTTTCGTTTAAAACGGATGTTAAGCTCGTTTAAAACAAGTTTTCGCTCGTTTAAAACGAGATTTGGGCGCCCTAATTGACCTACCGGCATTAGATCATTAATAATCATATGATTAGCCGCGATTTAATATAAAAGAAATAGAGCTACCCCGTTTCCGTGCTTGACACGGGATTGCGAAAGCCGGCAAAGCAACACTTAACAAAATAACATTCTCTCAACTGTCAAATATTTTGACGCTCATTTGCAAAGTACCCCGGAAGCCGATACCTTTACAGAAAAATTGACGTATGCAAAGCGGAACAGTTCTTATAGTAGACGATAATAAAAGTGTGTTGACCTCACTCGAATTATTACTGGAAGACGAATTCGAACGAATTGAAACAGCTTCGAATCCGAACCGGATCCTGTCTGTTCTGGATACAATGCCGGTCGATCTCGTTCTTCTCGACATGAATTTCTCCGCCGGAGTCAATACCGGCAACGAAGGCTTATTTTGGTTACGCCGTATCCGGGAAATTGCTCCCGAACTGCCCGTTATCATGCTTACCGCTTACGGAGACGTGGAACTGGCAGTCAAGGCACTGAAAAGCGGAGCAGTAGATTTCATCCTCAAACCCTGGGACAACGATGTCCTGCTGGAAAAGATACATACCGCATTACAAGCCGCCGAGCAAGAACGGATGAAACAGAATGCCGGCAAAAGCAGCAAGACCAGCCGTCCCTCCGAGCCCGCCATGATCATCGGCCACTCTCCCGTCATGATGAAGCTGATCAAAGTCGTGACCAAGGTCGCCAAAACGGATGCCAACATATTGATCACCGGCGAGAACGGTACAGGCAAAGAAATGCTCGCCCGCGAGATACACCGCCTGTCTCTCCGCAGTCGTCGGGAAATGATCAACGTCGACATGGGAGCCGTCAGCGAATCGCTCTTCGAAAGCGAACTGTTCGGACACGAGAAAGGCGCTTTTACCGATGCCCGCGAAAGCCGTCCGGGCAAGTTCGAAGCTGCCAGCGGAAGTACCCTGTTTCTGGATGAAATCGGTAACCTGCCTGTCAGTCTGCAAGCCAAACTGCTCGCCGCCCTTCAGAACCGCGAAGTCACACGCCTGGGAAGCAACCGTAAAATACCGGTCGACATACGCCTGATTGCTGCCACCAACCGGAATCTGCCGGAAATGGTGAAACAATCGCTCTTCCGCGAGGACCTGTTTTACCGGATCAATACCATTCAGATAGAAATCCCGCCCCTGCGAAGCCGGCGGGAGGATATTCCCCTGTTCATCGATTATTTCCTGAAAAAATACACCACCCAATATAAACAAACCGGTCTGACGCTCCATCCGCAAGCAATGAGCAAACTGGAACGGTACGACTGGCCGGGCAACATACGCGAACTGCAACATACCATCGAAAAGGCTGTGATCCTTGCCGAGAAGAATGTGATCCGAGCCACCGACCTCTTTATCCGTCCCGGCAAAGCCGTCTCGTTCTCCGAAGCTCCCAAGCTGGGAGAAGTGGAACGCAAGGCCATCGAAGCAGCCATCACCCAGCATGACGGGAATCTGACCGCAGCCGCCGAACAACTGGGCGTAAGCCGGCAAACCTTATATAACAAACTAAAACGGTTCAACCTGTGAAACGGATGTTCAGCACACGCATCTATCTGAAGATAGTCTTCCAGGTGACGATTATCGTGATCGTTGCCGGCCTGGGACTGGCAGGCATTGTCAGCGGCAAAGCCATCATCCTGGGATGCGTCACCCTGCTGATCGCTTTATGGCTGACCGGCGTTCTCGTCTATTTCCTGAACGCCTCGAACCGCCGTATCCAGCTCTTTTTGGATGCCATCGAAGACAATGAATCGATGCTCTACTTTCCCGAAAACACCGGTCCCGAAGAACAACGGCAACTGCACACAGCATTTAACCGTATTCACAGCCTGATGACGGAAAGCAAGCAGAAAGAATTCGAACGCGAACTGCTACGGAAAGAATATGAGTCATACGATAAGCTGATGCACGTCCTGACCCACGAAATCATGAACTCGATCGCCCCGATCGTTTCCCTTTCGGGGACGCTCCTTTCCTACTACCGGAATAAAGAGACCACCAAAAGCTGCGACGAGATCACCGATGCCACGATCCGTAAAACGATCCGCGGACTGGACACAATCAAGAGCCAGGGACAAAGCCTCATGAACTTCATCCACTCTTACCGCCAGCTCGCTCATTTGCAGACACCCAATCCCAAACCCTTCTCCTTATCCAATCAGGTCCGCAACATCGAGCTGTTGTTCCAGTCGGACCTCCAACGGTTACAGATCGGACTGGATATCCGTCTCTGCCAAGAAGAAATAACGGTGAATGCAGACGAAGAATTGTTCTCGCAGGTACTAATCAATCTACTGAAAAACGCCATGGAAGCATTGGAAGAGCAGGATAACGGAGAAATCTCCCTCACCGTACAGCAACCCGGCAACACGACCCTGATCGAGATCACGGACAACGGCCCGGGCATTCCGCACAATCTGCAGGAAGATATATTTATTCCTTTCTTTACGACCAAAAACAGGGGAAGCGGCATCGGCCTGAGTCTTTCGCGCCAAATCATACGTATGCACGGCGGCGAACTGCAGGTATATTCGCAGCCTTATACCGAAACGCGTTTCACCATCTCCCTGCCCTCAACGACGGGGAATTTCCACGCGTGAAGTAAGCGGATAACGTAATCCTTTCGACGATTTGTAATAGACCTCGGCAGCCCCGATCTTCAGTTTGGCGCGTATCTTGACCGGGATATGATTTTCGTCATCCCCGATCCATATTTCGGCAGCTGCCTTGCTCTGAGTGAAAGCATCGTCGTAGATATCTATAAAGAAATGACGGGTGCGATATTTCAGCGTCTCGTTACGTTCGACAATCTGCTGCCCGGTATAGCGGAAACTGATATTGATACGGTCGCGCCCGATCGCTACATGGAAAGGAAACTCATCCCCATACTGCATCTTATCCCAGTCCAGCGACCGGAGATACATCGTGGCGCCCAGCATATCGAACATGCGTTGTTCCGAGACGATCATCGTATCTATCTTGGTCCGCGAAGGCGTATACCGGTGGGAACGGGCGGATATCTTTCCAGGCTCGTAAGAGAATTTCAGATCATCTATCAGATAATAATCATTCTCATTCACGCGCTTCTCGCTCCGGAGCAACAACATCTCAGGCGAGAAATAGCAGTCGATCGTATCGCGCATAGCGTATACCTTCTCGAACATGCCGGACGTGCGGAACAGCAGGCGGTAATGATAAGCCGGATCTCCTTCATAACGAGCGTCCTTGACAGAAAGCGTAGCCTGCCCCGCACGAGGCATCAGAATGCCCCATTTGAAATACAATTCGTATTGTACCACCTCACCGGCACTGAACCGCTCTTTCACCGGAATTGTCTGCGCCCCGGTCACTCCCGGAAGAAGCAACAACCAAACAAACAGGAAGAAGCCGATCCCTTTAGAATGGCATTCCCATATTTCCACTGCTGTTGCGCGAAGAAGACTTCTGTTGTCCTTCATCTTTGTAATTTCTTTTCTTCTTGGTAGCCTCTTTAGGCTTATTCTTTGTAATTTCGATAGGTTTCTGTTTAGCCAGCGGGGTTGCTTTCACATTCCAGGTCTCTTCCACCTGCCAGTTCTGCATCACATTGTACTTCACCGGCGAATAGAAGACTTCTTCCGGCTGCCGCTTGTCGGCGTAATTACCGGTATCCCATTTGCCGTTGTCATTCAGGTCGACCACCAGACGCACATAATATTTGTCCGGCTTCAGGTCCATAAACAGGGCTCCCCCGTTCTTCACCTTTACTTTCCGTACCGGTGTATCGCTACTGTTCAACAATTCGACATAAGCCGTCGTATCTATTCCTTCTATATTCAGATATAAATGGCCGTATTCATCTTCTTTCTTGATCTTAAATTCGCCCGAATACGGTTCATTCCATTTGTCATACAGGCTGAATATCGTCGCCGAATCCACCGACAACCGATACTCTTCACCGTATTTCCACGGACGGCGGATGAAATAGTTCAACGTATTGACGGAATCCCTGAAAAAGTCGAAATCGACCGGAGTCCAGACCGTATCCACCTTCTGGTCCAAATAAAAGACTTCTTTCGGCAAGTCGAGTACCGGCTCATTGAACGTCACCGAAACGGTATCGAACAGGTCCATCGAGCCTGGCGCATCTATCTGCATGCCGAGGAAGACGATCGGTTCCGGTTCGTCATCTTTCTTCTTTTTCTTCTTTTCCGGACGGCGACGCATCACAAACTGAAGCGTATCCGTTTGCGGACGGAGAATATTCAGAGAATCACTCTTCGGATAAGACAATTCCACCTGCAACGTATCCTGCTGCCACACCAGCGAATCGGTCAGCCAGAAATTGACCCCTTTCCCCTCATCCGTTTCCTGGGTAAAAAACCAGTCGGAATCCGCCGGATCGAAATTGAGCGGCTTCGGCAACGGGATGGTATCCAGCGGAGCGTTGAAACGTATTGTCAACAAGTTTTCCTGCTGGCGTTCCGGTTTCAGGAGATATTGCCGCACGAAGTTTTCCTTGAACAGGCGCAACTGGATATCATCCGGAAAATAACGAGTATAGCCAACCGTCCGGATCGTATCGATGGTCAGGCTGTCTTTCCAAAGCGTATCCTGCCGGGTAGTCTGTTCCAGCGACGGGATAATGATAGAGTCGTTGAAAGCGATCTCTTCGCCCGGCTGGTCGAACTTATAATCGCGGTTGACATCATTCAGACCGAATATACGATAGCTGCCCGGAGAGATATTACGGATGGTGAACTCTCCTTTATCGTTCGTACGCGAAGTACGGTCGAAAGGCAGTTTCACAAAAGCCGAATCTTCCAGGTTCTTATGCAGACCGATCGTGATACCGGGCATCGGTTCCAGGTTTTCCGCATTCAGCAGGATACCGGAAACTTCCAGCGTATCGATCACATCACCGGTAGAGAAAGCAAAAGAGAAATTCTCGAACACATTCTTCTCGTTATTATCGGAGATCGAATTGGTAAAGTCGATCGTATAGGTCGTATTCTCTTTCAGTGTATCTTTCAGCTCGACCACCACCTTCTTTCCGGCAGCACGGATTACCGGCAACTGCATTTGCGGCGGTGTGATGATCACATTCTCCGACGGCTTATCCAGCTGCACCAGCTCATCAAACAGGATTTCCACCTTCTTCCCCTTATAGTTCTTCTGGTTTGGAGCCGGAAGGCTGCTGACAAATTTAGGCGGCGTCTCATCATAAGGTCCTCCGTTCGGAGAAGCCATATTGGCACATGAATACATGGTTACCAACAGAAACAGCCCGCACACCGCCAGCAATAAATTGTTTATATATCTGTTACCCATTCAATCTCTTTTTAATCAGAGGGCAAAAATAGGGAAAAATCCGGTGACAAACAGTGATATATACGCTAAATAACGTAAGTTCACTATAACAAATCAGAAATTGAAACGTCATTCATGCCACCATCTGCCCGGACAATTCCCTTTCTTCCGCTATCAGTCAGTCAAAAAAAACGTTTCTGCAAAACGGCCATTCTCGATAAGTCTCATAATAGTTATCTGTTCGATTTTGTTTGATTTATAAACAAAATCGAACAGCCGGCAGGTCTTTTATATCACAGGCTTCACAATTTCAATACGTAATCCCAGTGCTTCAATAATTCTATAAAACGTACTTACACCTGGTTCTATAACCCCCTTTTCAATACGCGAAATATATGACTTACTTGCCCCAATACGCTTTGCCAGTTCTTCCTGCGTCACCTTTTCTTTTTTACGCGCATCGTGAATAATTTGACCCATACAATAAGAATAGGCTTCACGTCTAAAATTATCACGCTCGGAAGTTCCTACTTTGCCGAATTTTTGATCCATTATTGCATCAACGCTTCTCAGATTTGCTTCCATAATATTCTTCTTTGATTTTTAATGCTTTATTTATTTCCTTAACCGGTGTCTTTTGCGTTTTTTTCTGAAACCCATTAAACAGAATAACGATCTTCCCTTTATCAAAACAAAAAAACACTCGATAGATATTACTATTATATTCAGCTCTTAATTCATACAAGCCATCCTTGACGTACTTTACAAATTTTTCGGATATACGATCTCTGACTTCAGCATATCAAGTATATAGTATATCTTTTTAGACTCATTTTCGGTAAGAGTATCCATGAAGTCCCAAAAGTAACTTTTATATGCTACTATTTCTCGTTCATCATCCATAGGACAAAAGTATATAAAGTTTAAACATATTACAACTTCTACGAGATTAATATTTCAAAACATCCTGTTTCAGATACCTGAACCCGATCCGGCAATACAAACATTTCTTTTTCTCGCAGTACTCCCGCTTCAGTTGGATAAGAGCCTGGCTGTCTCCGGCATGACAGGCTTTGATTCCTGCTTGCCCAAAAGCGGAAACGATCGCATTCTTTTCCGGCGGAAGGCTTTCAAGGATACGGATGGCACGGTCGCAATATTCCGGTTGTTTATTCCGGACACCATAAGCAAAAAGTATCGGAACCACCGTATTTATCAGCAGGATACATAAGGAATTTTCTCCCACCGGCTTTTCTTTCCGGAGGGAAACAGAACGGAAATTATAATGTGTCGCCCAATACTCGGATGGAGAAACACGGAGGTATTGTTTGATCTGACCGATACTGCCGGCTGTCAGTATTTCGGAAAACAAGGTATCGTGCTGCGTCCAGACGGCAGTCAGTTGTGCCAGTTTCAGACAGGGAAAATTGACCGGACGGATACGCAGATTCTTAAACAGGGAAGGATCGAACGGCGTCAACCCGAACTTATGACGAAGGAACCGGTATTCGCGTTGCAGCAAACGGTAGTAAGGACAGTCGAGCGCTTCGTCCAGCATTCCCGCCTGCCCGAACAGCATCGCCTCCACCTGCGAATAGCTGCCGCGTTGTTTCTGAATACAGCGCAACGGCAGGCTTTTCGCCAGACGTTCGAAAATATCGTTATTCACTCCAAAGCCGAAATTACGGGTTAAAGTAATATAAAAGACCTCGTTCCAATCGCCGCCATACAGGTCCAGCAGACGGAAAATATCAGCCGTCTTCCGCTCCAGCCGTTCACCTAGCAGGGCATCCAGCCAAGAGGAAATGTACAACGATTCTATTTCCCGGATATAGCCCAGGCACGGCATGGAAACTTCACGGTACAACAGCCAGTCCATATTCCTGACCACAGCCTCCGGAACAGCCAGTTTCAGCTGCGGGATCGGTTCGCCGTTCGTCCGGCACACCTCACAGTCCGAACACTCCACGACATGCAGCACCACAGCATCGTAGGCCTTATCCAAATCGTGCCGATGAAGCAGCCAGTCAGACGCTTTGGTATGGATTTCCACCCCGCCGACCCACAGGGTATCGGCTATTTTTATCTTTGCATTGAAGAAGTCCGGTCCGGCATCGGAATTGAGTATTCCGGGATCGATTACGGATACAAGACGACCATCGGTGGTAAGAAGCGGCAGTGCCGGATACAGTTTGTATTTCCAAACATAATGTAATAAACGTTCCATATTCTTTTCAGAGTTAAGATTTATGCCACAAATCTAATTCATTTTCTTTATATTTGCACCCTATAACTAATTGAAAATTGAAAATTGAAAGTTGAAAATGAACAATAAACCTTATTTCATTCTCTAATTCTCAATTTTCAATTCTCAATTCTCAATTTTTAAAGATATGAAGATTGCACTTATCGGTTACGGAAAGATGGGGAAAACCATCGAACAAATCGCACTCAGCAGAGGACACCAGATCGTCTCTATCGTAGATATAAACAACCCGGAAGAATTTCAGTCAGCTAATTTCAAGAGCGCAGACGTTGCCATCGAGTTTACGACTCCTGCCACGGCTTTCGACAATTATATGAAAAGTTTCGCTGCCGGCGTTCCCGTTGTCTCCGGGACGACAGGCTGGTTGGACCGCATCGGCGAAATCAAAGAGAAATGTGAAAAGGAAGGCAAGACATTCTTCTATGCCTCCAATTTCAGCATCGGGGTAAACATCTTTTTCGCCCTCAACAAATACCTGGCGAAGATCATGAATAACTTCCCCACCTACAATATCAGCATGACGGAAACGCATCATATCCATAAACTGGATGCTCCGAGCGGAACGGCCATCACACTGGCTGAAGGCATTCTTGAAAATGTAGACCGGAAAGAACGCTGGACGCTGGAAACAGCCGAACAGCCGACCGACCTGCCGATCCACGCCATCCGCGAAGGAGAAGTGCCGGGTATCCATGAAGTGACCTACGAGTCGGATGTCGACTATATCAGCATCAAACATGATGCCAAGAGCCGTGCCGGCTTTGCCCTCGGCGCTGTCGTTGCCGCCGAATTTACAGCCGGGAAGAAAGGCTTCCTCGGTATGGATGATATGCTTCAATTTTAATTCCACAGATTAGTCTACAAATGAAAAAGTTTTCCAAGAAACAATGGATCAAGTTCGGCATCTCTGCCGTATTGTATATACTCTTTTCAATCTGGATGCAGAACCTTTGGTTGTTGCTCGGATTGATCGTGCTGGTGGATATTTTCCTGACAAAATACATTCCCTGGGGAGCCTGGAAACAGTCGAAGAACCCGAGTGTGCGGAATGCACTGGAATGGGTGGACGATATCCTGTTCGCGCTGATTGCCGTTTATTTCATTAACCTGTTCATCTTCCAAAACTATCAGATACCGAGTTCTTCGCTGGAGAAATCATTGCTGGTTGGCGATTATCTGTTTGTGAGCAAACTGAGCTATGGTCCGCGCGTACCGAACACGCCGCTGTCATTTCCGCTGGTACAAAACACCTTGCCCTTCTTCAACTGCAAATCGTATCTGGACTGGCCTGAATGGGGTTACAAGCGTGTCAAAGGATTCGGTCATGTGAAACGTGACGATATCGTCGTGTTCAACTTCCCGGCAGGCGACACGGTTGCCCTGAAACAACAGAATCCGAGTTACGACGAACTGGTCGCCATGTACGGACGCGACCGGATCTGGATGGATAAAAACACATTCGGAGAGGTGATCTACCGTCCCGTAGACAAACGCGAGAATTATGTAAAACGCTGTATCGGTTTACCCGGCGACACGATCGAATTACGAAATAACCAGGTATACATCGACGGCAAACCTGCCAAGAATCCGGAAAACCTGCAGTTCAACTACTTTGTTGAAACGGACGGTTCTCCCATCACGGAGGAACAGTTCCGCCTGATGGAGGTAAGTAAAGATGATCGCATACTGGCTACGAACAGTGGATTTTATCAGGACCTGATGTCTTTCCTCGGCTTTAAGCCGAATGAAAGCGGACAGTTCAACCCGGTTTACCACATGCCTCTGACCAAGAAAGCGCTTGCCATTGCCGAGAAACTACCGTCTGTGAAAAAGATCGTTATCGAACCGGATGCCTGGGCTGGAAATACGTATCCGGCATGGTACGAAACAGGCTGGTCACGCGATAATTTCGGTCCGCTGTGGATTCCGAAAAAAGGAGCGACCATCCCGCTGAACGAACGTAACATCGCCTTGTATGGCCGTTGCATCAAAAACTACGAGAACAACACACTGGAAGTAAAAGACGGAACCTATTATATCAACGGCAAGCCGGAAACAGACTATACATTCAAATATGATTACTATTGGATGATGGGGGACAACCGTCACAACAGTGCCGACAGTCGTTCGTGGGGGTTCGTTCCGGAAGATCATATCGTCGGAAAACCGATCCTGATCTGGTTGTCACTGGATAAAGACCGCAGTCTGTTTGACGGTGGTATCCGCTGGAACCGTCTGTTCCGCATGGTACACCCTGATTAAAAGTTGACAGTTGACAAGGGACAGTTGAAAGTTTGATAAATTCGAAGCTCATCTGTCCCCCGTCAACTGTCATCTGTCAACTTGAATAATATGGCAAAACGCTCCTTTATATCTGCAGTAAGATGGCTGGCAACGATCGTGTTGCTGGCAGGAGGCGTTATGGCAGTCCGCCACTTTTGTGTGGAGTCTTTCCATGTTTCGACCAATTCTATGGAGACGGCGTTGCATAAAGGCGATTATATCCTGGTCAACAAGTTACCTCTGAAAGATAATCCCGGGCGCAACAGGGTGGTTTTATTTACCAGTCCGTTGCTGAAAGATTCCGTTTCGACTCCTTTATTCCTGAGCCGTTGTATCGGTATGCCGGGCGATACGATCCGTGTCGCAAGCGACGGCTATCTGGTCAACGGAAAGCTCATCCCCCATTCGCCGCAATCACTTAACCGGTATATGGTGACAAAGGCAGGGCAGGACGAGTTTTCGGCTATACAGAAGAAGCTGAACATCCCCGTCAGGGAAATGAAAGAGGAGGAATTTGGGCTCTCTCTCTATCTCACCTCTTTTGAAGAGTATCAGATCAGGGAGGAATTATCGGAAGAAGCCGATATCCGTTTTATAAAAGACCGGACAGACAGTTATGAGCTGATCGTTCCCCAAAAAGGAAGAGCTCATCGGCTCGATGCTGCCGCATTGACCGCCTGCCGTGAAGCGATCTTGGCCGAGGCTGGAGAAAAGGCTGTTTTCCGTAACGGAAAGCTATATTTAGACGGAAGGGAAACTACGTTTTTTTTCTTCAATCAGGATTATTACTGGATGCTTTCAGATAATACCAACGATGCGGTAGACTCCCGCCATCTCGGATTCATTCCGCGCGACCATATCATAGGAAACGCCTGGTTCAGCTGGTACAGTCCGGACAGGCAACGAATTTTTAAACCCATAAACTGATCATGCAATCTGTATATATATCATCGGCCTATCTGGGTCCGGTACAACAGTACTGTAAACTTTTCCAATTTGAGAAAGTATGGATAGAGACAGCAGAGAACTATCTGAAACAAACCTACCGCAACCGCTGTACGATCGCAGCCGCCAACGGTCCGTTATCCCTCTCCGTCCCCATCGTCAAACCGGACACATTGAAATGCCCGACAAAAGATATCCGTATATCCGACCACGGGAACTGGCGCCATCTTCATTGGAATGCGCTGGTCTCGGCTTATAATATGAGTCCGTTCTTTGAATATTATGAGGAAGACTTCGCTCCGTTCTATGAAAAGAAATTTGAGTTCCTGTTCGATTTTAATGAGGAGCTACGCATGTTGGTTTGCCGGTTACTGGACTTGCAGCCGAACATTGCCTATACAGAAACTTATACACCGGAGGTAGAAAACGATTTCCGGGAGATCATCCGCCCGAAACACGAAGGGGAAGATCCTGACTTCATCCCGCAACCCTATTACCAGGTATTCCAGGATAAATTCGGATTCCTCCCCAACTTAAGTATTGTAGACTTGCTATTCAACACGGGACCGGAAGGAATACTCGTTCTGCGCGACTCCATCCGCCCTGCATAGCAGTTACTTGTTCAGATCTTCAAAAAGGAATTTACCGACGCTGAATTTCACACTCAGACGCTTCGGAATAATAACAACCTCTCCTGTCTTGGGGTTGCGGGCCGGACGACTATTTTGCTCTCTGGGAGAAAGAGTACCAAATCCTTTCAAGACTATCGGATCTCTCTGACGAAGTGCGTCAGTCGCAACAGAACAAAATGCTTCGAGCATTGCATCTACATCTTTCTTACTACAACCACTTTCAGCAGCTATAGCTGCAATTAAATCTGACCGTTTCATTTGTTTTTATTAATTAAAGTACAACTTTGTAAAAAAATCTCTCTGATAAAAATTTCAGATTAGTTGAAAATTAACGGATACAAACGTAATCAAAATAATTTATTATACGCAGCTTTTATTTACTTATTTTACTCTCCGGACACAAAAAAGTAGACTTATTCCAGCCTTAATGGTAAAAAATAACCAAAGTGTGTATAAAACAACGCTTTTATTGATATAAACCGTTTTTTTTATTTAGTAAAGAGTATCTTTGCAAAACTGTATTTTAGGACCCAATAGCATTTACCTAACACTAGTATGCCTAAATTTATTTCAATATTATTACTTACTGTAATAACCGGTTTATCTTCCCGCCCACATTTGCAGGCACAAACAAACGATAGCCGGAAAGACAGCTTGCATACTATTTTGAAGAATATCAAAGAGCCATCAGAAAAGCTGCCGGTCTTACTCGAATTATCCCGTAGTTATTGGCAACAACCCGAAGAAGCTACGTTGTTGAAAGAACTTATCGATTTATCCGTACAACTCGATACTCTAAATTATATCGGTGAAAGCTACTCAAGATTATGCCGGTACTATTATAATGAATCTCAATTGGATAGTTTGATTTACTGGAAAAATCAACTGGATTCGATCTACCGCCGACATGCAATAACACCACCGGCTTTTTTCCAGACAAGACTATTGCTATGCAAATATTATCAGGGAATATTGAATTATGAACTAGCCATCAGTGAAGCTTTCAAACTGTTGAACGACGCTAAAAAGGCACAGGATGACTATGGCCTGATGCTGGCCAACCAATGTATCGGATTTGCATACCAAGGTATGGGGCGAAATAAAGAAGCGACCACTGCTTATAAGGAAGGTTTAATCTATCTGAAAAAGCTAAACTCCAACCCGGTTTATGAAATACAATATGTATCGGAAATTATTCCGTCATTCCTGGACGAGAACCTGCTAGATGAATCTCTCCAATTAATAAACAGATATAAAGAGCTGTATCAGATTGTATATAAAATTTACGCAGATAAAGGAGTTTCTTATCAGTCGATATGGCATAAATGGCTATTCAACAGTTATTATGCGGAATTGTACATGAAAAAAGGACAACTCGATAAAGCTGGAAAATATATTAAAGAGGCAGATAAATATATCGATCAGTCGACAGAAGAGAATATGAAATATCCATATTACCGCATAAAAGCCCTGTACTGCTATAAAAATAAAGACTACAAATGCCCTCAAAGCCATTAATAGAGGACTGGATATCGAAGTTCAACCCCATTATTTAAAGCTGAAAATAGATATCCTGACAGCCGACGGACAAAAAGCAAAAGCCATTGCAACCTATGAAGAATTGTTTGCATTGAATAGCCGTATGAAAAAAGAAGCCTTCGAACGTCAGATACAACAACTCCGGTTACTGAATGATCTGAACGATCAGGAACGGCAGACTTACGAACTGCAGCGTCAAAACGATCAACTGGCCTTACGGACACAATGGGTAAGGATGGGATTAGGTATCTCTCTGTTATTACTCATATTGTTATTTATACGAATCCGTTATTATTTACGCTCCAATAAACTGAAAAATGCTTTGGAGTGTGAAAAGGAAGCATTGGTTAAATCAGAAAAAGAATCACGGCTGGCCAAAGAGAAAGCAGAAGAGGCCAACCGACAAAAGACTGATTTTATCGCAAAGATCAGTCATGAAATACGTACTCCATTAAATGCCATTGTCGGTTTTTCCAAACTATTAAGTGAGGATGAGGATTCATTCTCTGACGAAGAGAAAAAAGAATTTACAGACTTAATTAAAGAAAACTCCAAATTGCTGATGAATATCGTAAACAACATACTCGATCTTGCCCTGGTCGATGCCGGTAGGTTCAGCCTGAATATAAAAGCCTACGATGTGATAGCCTGTTGCCGGGAAGTCATCAGCGAAATCAACTCCTTTATGCAGCCAAATGTCAGACTAGTTTTTGAACCTCCGGTAGAAAAATACATGCTAAATACAGACCGGAACCGCTTCATGCAAGTCCTGAGGAATCTATTGGAAAATGCAGCTAAATTTACACGGGAAGGAGAAATAAATCTTACATTCGAAGAAGAAGAACATCTAATCCGAGTGTCAGTCACTGATACAGGATGTGGGATCTCCCCTGAAAAACAATCACATATATTCCATCGGTTTGAAAAGGTAAACGAGTTTGTCCAGGGTGTAGGTCTTGGATTAGCTATCAGCTCACATATCTCCGAACAATTTAAAGGGAGTTTATTTATAGATTCTGCTTATACAACAGGAGCCCGTTTTATTTTTACGCATTCAACGGAGCTGATAAACAACAAACAATCATGAAAAGACAGCATCTATCTTTTACATATCATGTCAGGATTTGGGCACTTATGATAAGGTTACTCCTGCTTTTTCCCCTATCGGCACTGGCCATCAACTCACATATGGCAGAAATCGATAGTCTGAAAGCCATTTTGCCGGAGCAATCCGAACCACAGGAAAAAATTCCGGTATTATACCGTCTTTCTCTTCTCCATGAACAAAAACCAGAACAGATCGAATACCTGAAAAGATCGATAAAAGAAGCTGAAAAGATCGATTCTGTCCAAGCTGTTTATACAGCATTGTCGGACATTGCCACCTACTATTATAATCTGGATAAAAGTGACAGTCTGGCTTACTGGATGCACACGATCGACTCTATCGCCCGTGAACGCAATGAATATCCGGATGCCTTATTCAGGGCAAGAGCATTATACTGCCAGGATCTGTTATGGCACAGGAATTATGAAGAAGCATTGAACAATACTCATAATCTATACCAATTGGCTATAAACACGAAACAAAGTTACGGACTCTTGCGCAGTTCGGAATGCCTGGGTCAGATTTATCAAGCCATCCGTCGTGATAGCGATGCCGTGATCGCTTTCCAGGACGGACTCGACCGTCTGAAACAACAGGGAGGCGACAATGACACCGAATTACGTCTGATCGCTTACCAAATAGAGTCGAGCCTGCGGACCGATTCATATAAAAAGACCTTGGAAATGCTCGCGGATTATAAGCTGTTGATAGACAAATTAGATGGATTAAATAAAACACAAAACGGTTTATTCCCCGTCAACCGGGAATACTGGCTCTTATATTGTTTCTATACCGATCTGTATCTGAAAGAGAATGAATTGGACAAAGCCAGGGAATCCATCGAAATGGCCAGTCGCTTCGAAGGAAGTGAATTCGTAGAGGGAGACTATGCAGGAAAAGTATATCTGGCTGTCAAATCCCATTATTATGCCCGAACAGGTAATTTTACACTCGCTTTACATTACATTGACAAACTTTTAGAAAAACAGCGTTTACCGGAAGATTTACAATTAAAAGCCGATATACTGAAAAAACAAGGGAAAGAAAACGAAGTCCTGAAGCTTTATGAAGAGATCAGCGCCTATAATGACAAAAGTAACAACGAAATGTTTCTGCGTCAAGTGAACCAACTGCGTACATTACATGATATCAATTTCGATATCATGCAAAAAGACCAAATGAAGAATAACCAAAAGCAAATTATACAGAAACAAAATCAGTTGCTATTCTTCCTGTCTGTAATTATCATATTACTAATAACACTCTATATCCTATATATTTACAGCAGCAGGACACAACGGTTGAAGAATTATTTACAGCAGGAAAAAGAGGCTTTACTAAAATCAAAAGAAAAACTGATACTCGAAACGATACGAGCAGATGAAGCCAATCGCCTGCAAAGTTCTTTCATTGCAGATATGAGTCATGAAATACGTACTCCTCTGAATGCAATTGTCGGTTTTTCCGAGTTGCTGACAGAAAAGGGAACAACTCCAGAAGAGAAAAGAGAATATTCCGGAATCATTCAGAATAATACCGATTTGATGCTGACGTTAATAAATGATGTACTCAACCTGTCAATGATGAAAACGGGTGACATGAGCTTCAATTTGCAAAAAGTATTATTGAAAGATTGCTGCCGAAAAGCTCTCAACAGCATCCGGCAACATGTACGTGAAGGAGTGGTATTAACTTTTTCCCCTGCCTCAGAACAAGTGATTATCAATACAGACACTATACGCCTGCAACAATTACTAACCAACCTGCTAACCAATGCGGCCAAATTTACGGAAAAAGGAGAAATCAACCTGGCTTATACGTTGGAAGCAGATAAAAAGCACGTACGGATAACGGTCACCGATACCGGAACGGGTATTCCAAAAGAAAAGCAGGAAGAAATATTTAAACGTTTCGAAAAGTCGGACAACTACCAATCAGGCACAGGTCTCGGTCTCCATATATGCAGTTATATAGCAGAACATTTAAGCGGGCCGGACAGCATATTCCTGGATACATCATATACTGCCGGAGCCCGCTTTGTATTCATTCATCCTTGTGAGTCAGACAATGCCGTCAACGGATAGATGTCTGTTTGATCGCTTCCAGCAAATTCTCCATATCCTGAGGGAAAACATCCCCGATATTCCCGATACGGAAAGTGTCGGCATCCGAGATCTTTCCAGGATAAATCACAAAACCTTTTTGTTTCAGTGCTTCATAAAAAGCATGGAAATCAAAATCAGCATGAGGATACAGGAAAGATGTGATGATCGGACCCTGCGAAGCATCCGGCAATAACGTCTTGAATCCCAATGCACGCATGCCGTCTACCAATGTACGGTGATTCTTCTTATAACGTTTGTAGCGGGCTGCGATGCCACCTTCTTCATTCAGTTCCTTCATTGCCTGGTAGAAAGCGCGGACCACATGCGTAGGTGACGTAAAACGCCATTTACCTCCGCCTTTTTCCATCGTTTCCCATTGTGCATAGATATCCAGGGACAACGAACGGGCAACTCCTTTACAGGCCATCAGCTTTTCCTTCCTGGCGATGACGAAGCCAAAACCGGGAACTCCCTGAATACATTTATTGGCACTGCTCACCAAAAAATCGATATTCAGCTTCTTCACATCGACAGGCACGCCTCCGAAGCTGCTCATGGCATCTACGATAAACGTGATTCCCTTGCCACGGATCACTTCCGCCACTTCTTCGATCGGATTCAGCAGACCGGTCGTTGTTTCACTGTGCACCATAGAGAGATGGGTGATGCCCGGATTCGCTTCCAGTGCCTTGCGGGCAACTTCTCCTGTGATCAGCTCCGTTTCATGCAGAGAGACCAGCACATGATCGATATGATAATATTCAGCAATCTGCGCCATACGCTTACCGTATGCGCCATTGGCAAGGATAAGCAGTTTATCGGTCGGTTTCACGGCAGCTCCGATCGTTGCTTCCACGCAGTAAGTACCGCTTCCCTGCAAAAGTACGTCGGTATATTCGTTCTCATCCAGTCCGGCAATGGCCAGCAAGCCTTTACGGATCGGAGTTACAATTCCTTCGTTATAATCTTTATCCCAGGTACACCAATCCTGAAGCATGGCTTCGCGTACTGTCTGTGAAGTACTTAACGGGCCGGGAGTCAGTAAAAGATAATTTCTCATTTCAATGGATATGTTATGTCTTTATTTTATCGGTTAATTTTCTCAATGCAGGCAGGCAGTTCGGTAATGTTATCCAATACGAAATGAGCACCTGCAGCCAGCATACGTTCGCGTACTTCGCGTCTCAGTTCAGCCAGTTCTTCGGCAGAGCGATGGTTGTATTCTTCTTCCGTAATTCCCATCTCGTTACTTCCCGTTACGATGCCGATGCTCCAAACTTTCGCATTCAGGCCTTCTTTAATGTCGGCAATCGTATCGCCTACTTTCACAACATTATCTACAGACGGAATAGCCAAATCGATCATATTTTTATAGATCATATAAGGAGCAGGACGACCGGCAGGAACATCGTCGGGAGTGACCAAATTGTCGACCTCATAGCCTTTGGCAGCGGCATCGGGACGGACCACGTCCATCATAGCCTGTGTATAGCCGGTTGTAGAACCGATCTTTATACCGTCCTCACGCAGCAGTTTCATTGTTTCTAATACGCCGGGTATCGGAGTAGTAAAGTTTTTCAGCGAGACGAACAGATGTTTCTCAAAACTCTGATACATCTCGTTCACATCATCCATGTTCCAGTCGCGGCCATAACGGGCACGGAACTTATCACTGACTTCCGGCATATTCAGAATAGCCTTGATATGATCGATCTTGAGGAGTCCCATCGGCTCACGTGCCTGGCGGTACGTAATATCGATCCCTTTTTCTTCCGAGAAAACTTTCAGGAAAGCGTTCAATGGGGCAAAACAACCGAAATCGACAGCTGTTCCCGCCCAGTCCATAATTACACACGAAATCTTCTTCATAACTTCATTTATATACTGATTATTCTTTATATTCCGATATATCAAATTCAGGCAACGGTGATGGCATTCTGCGGAACGGCTTCTAGTGTCTCTTCCCTGGCGGCTGTCACACCTGTTTCTCTACGGAAACGCTGGTGCAAATATACAAAAGAACAAGCAAAAAGGATGCAACAAAAGATACCGACATAACCTGCCAGCTGGTTATAAAACAAAGCCCAATCGATATTGGGGTTGCAAAACTCCTTCAGGACAAGCACAACGACGGTTCCGGTATATCCCAGAAAGTCTGTCGTCACAATAAAGAAACCGACATTCCCGCGAATCCTGAAGCAAGCGATGAAACGGTCGAAAAAGATAGTCTGGAATGTCAGGTAGGTGATATACAGGCACAAACTCTGGATAAACAACCATGCAACAGGCGAAAGCCGGAACTGTTCCTGCCCGAAAGAGACGACCGACATCACCACCATTCCCGACATGATCAGGACAAACAATACAGACAGTGCCTTCAAATTGTCTTTCACGAAGACCATCAGACCGAATATCCCCAGGATAATCAATGTCACGATGCTGTCTATTTGGGCAAAGAGCCACGGCGAGTAACTGGATACATCTATTATATTCACCAGGAAGTCTTCCTTTATATCTCGCAAAACGACAATCGCGATATTGGCCACGAAAAGCATACTCAGAAAAGGCATATAGCTTTTGAAGAGCTCCCGCCGCTGTCTTCCGTTCAGGGTTTCGCGTTCGGACTTCATGGCGATATCCTCTTGGGTCGGCTTGGGAAGCCTGTTAAGTGCCCAACCCAGCAGGAGCAACAGGGGAAGTGCCACTGCACCGATCAGTGCAGGCATCCAAAACTCGCTTACATGCAGATGATTCATGACATACAATCCGACCGACTTCGCCGTCCCCGAACTGACCACCATACTGACACCCAGCAGACTCGCCAAAATATCCGTTACCCGCCGTCCTTCGATAAAGCTGAAAATCACTCCCCACATACATCCCAAAGAAAGACCGTTGAGGAACATCGCAGCCACATTGAACGGCGTTGAAAGCAATCCGAAAAGGATCAACGACGCTTCCGCCAGCAAGACGGATGTCAGAATAAACTTAAACCGCTCCTCCGCTTTCAACTCAGAGATCAGTTTGATACCGATAAACTTGGAGATCACATATCCCAGTATCTGGGAGATCGTCACCACCACCTTATAATCCAGGTCGAAAAATTCCGCATTCTCGAAAGAGGCTGCGGTGAACGGTTTGCGGAGCGCATACACCAGTGAATAAGAGAGCAAAGCGGCTCCTCCCGCCCAAAGGATAAAAAGGAAGTCGGAAAGGCGTTTCCGGGTCGTTTCATTTATCTGTAACAAATTGTTCATTTTTGTTGTCGTTTTATTTCCGGCAACAAAAATACCCTCGCGATATGACGAGGGTATTTCTATGATGTGACCAATCTGTTTAGATAGTGTTACAAATATGTTTCAGCCGACGATTGTATTTCATTCTTTCTGGAACTTACGGCTTACTTTGATCAGATTCGCGGTAAAGGATACGATATTCTGCGCCTCCTGTACCATGTTCAGGTAAACCATACTCACCTTGGTGCTGCCGCTTTGTCCCTGAATACGTTTCAGCTCGCCTTTCTTCAAAGCTGTAAGCTGGTTTGTCAAATCCACCGATTCGGCGATCACATCGTCCAAGCGATGATAATCGTTCTTCTCGATCATAGTCGCACAGCGCTTCAGATAAGTAACGATACTTTCCGTCATCTTACTGAAATCTTCTTTCTGGATATCGTTGAGCGGACTGAAGTTATTATCCACATGCTCCTTGCTCGGCTCCGTCATACGGCGGACACTGAATATGATCTCACTGGCGAAATCATTTCCCTGGTAATAATATAACCCCTTTTCAACGGCTATATCATGATCCAAATGAGTGACACCAAGAGTCCCGACTCGTTTTACCTGCTTCAGGTGGATTTTCTTTTCTTCCACGGCACTCAGGACCTTACGCAGTTCACGGAGATTCTCATTCATAAATCCGTGGACCGATCTATCCAGCATATCCGCAGTGAAGAGCAGGACAGATTCCAATTCTTCGCGGCTATGTTCGCGGAACAAAGAAAGCGCTTCGCGTCCGTCGGTTGTTTCACGCAGTTTCGCAACCGTCGTATTGACTTCTTCTTTCAAAGCCTCTTTCTTCAGTTTCTTCTTATAGGCAATCTGATTACGGATTAGCATATAAACCGCTACACCGACCATGGCAACCATGGCGGCAATACCGCCGAAATAAATCAGCAAAGCAACCAGGAAACAAATGGTAAATGCTGCACCCGCCGTGATGAACCATCCTCCGATCACGGACAACACACCGGTAATACGGTAAACGGCACTCTCACGTCCCCAGGCACGGTCGGCCAGCGAACTACCCATCGCCACCATGAACGCAACATAAGTAGTAGACAGAGGTAATTTCAAAGAAGTACCCAGTGCAATCAGCAAACCGGACAACACAACATTGACCGAAGCTCTGACCAGGTCAAAGCTGGCTTTATTTTCCAGGATGATCTCGTCATTATTGAAACGGCTGTCTATCCAGTCTTTTACGCGGGGAGGAACCACACTCAGCAGCGTACTGGCTGTGTTGTTGCATGTCCGGACCAGCACACGGGCAACAGGTGAAGTTCCGAAATTTTCATTTCCTTCCGTCTGACGGGACAAATCCAGCGAAGTCTTAATTACACTCTGCGCTTTTTTAGATGTAGCCAATGCAATCACCATCACCAGCCCCGATCCTACCAGGAAATACCAGGGTGTCTGTGCCGGTTCGAGCAAGGAAGACATCAGGAACGTATCCGTCGTAGTCGTTCCCCCCTGTGCCATCAAATCTATATAAGAAGAATAGCCAGCCAAAGGAACACCGATAAAGTTCACCAAATCATTGCCCGCAAAAGCCAGCGCCAGGGCAAACGTACCCATCAACACCACTACTTTGAACACATTCACTTTCAGCCAGTGAAGAATCTGCATCAGGATCGTGAAACCGATAAAGGCACACCAAACAATCGTCTCCGTATTGCCATATACAGCTTCTTTCAATCCACTTGTCATGAAAGAACTTTCTTTCAATCCTTTTATCAGCATAAAATATAAAATGGAAGTAGCAGCCAGACCGCCGAACAGAGCGATAAAGTATTTGGTATGTTTCTTATAATTAAAGGTAAAGATCAGACGAGAGATGTACTGCACTACGGAACCGAAGAAGAAGGCGATCGCGACGGACAGGAATATCGCCAGAATAACGGTAAATGCCTTATCCGTATTCAGCAGGTCTCCCAATTGCAAAGCCCCGTCGGAATGGGCTATTTTAATCAGAGCAAGTGCAACAGTACCTCCTAAGAGTTCAAATACAAGAGAAACAGTTGTAGAAGTCGGCATACCTAACGAGTTAAATACATCCAACAGAACAACATCCGTAAGCATAACGGCAAACAGAATGCACATTATTTCCGAAAAATAGAAGTGCTGGGGCTGATAGATCCCATGCCGGGCAATATCCATCATTCCGTTTGACAATGAAGCGCCGACAAAAATACCGATTGCGGCGATGACCATAATTACTTTAAATGATGCGGCCCTCGAACCGATTGCAGAATTAAGGAAGTTTACTGCGTCATTACTGACTCCGACCGACAGGTCGAACACCGCCAGCACAAAGAGGAAAATTACGAGGAACAGATAAAATGTTTCCATAAATGAGTGTTACATATTCGACGGCAAAGTTCTGAAACAAATATTTCACATGTGTTACACAGATGTTACAAACATGTTACAATCGTTAAAACACCCTCGTATTATTAAAAACCGTAAGAAAATAAAGTTATCACACTAAGGGTTTTTCCTTTCAAATACGACTATATTAATAAAGTTGTTAACTTTCAACTATTGAACGACTATAAAGAAGACATAGCAAAATGGATATGTGAAATGGCTTTGCACGATTCACAAATGGCCTTTAAATCGTTATACTTCACTTATTTTCGAAGGATGATGCGATTTACAACTCTTTATGTCTCCTCTGCGGTAGAAGCCGAAGAAATAGTATCAGATACTTTTCTCGCTGTATGGAACAACAGGAAATCTTTATTGAAAATAGCCAACTTTGATGCTTACATTTATTCTATAGCCAGACACAAAGCTATTAGTTATTACCGTACTATACATATGGAACAGATAGAACTAAATGAAATCTCAATCGATCTTTTCACATATACAGAAACAACTCCAGAGGATGACCTTATCTCTAAAGAGAGAATCAACCAACTAAATAAAGCCATCGATGCCCTTCCTGCTAAATGCAAAGCAGCTTTCAAACTGGTTCGTGAAGATAAACTTAAATATAAAGAAGTAGCAACTATATTAGACATATCCGTAAAAACACTAGAAGCCCATCTCTCTACTGCCATCAAAAAACTACGCGAATCACTCAAACAGGATAAATAAGTTACTAACTTCTCAAAAATAGTCTCAGACCGAAACTTATTATTCCAATTGGCACTCTTTTTAAAACGAGCAGCAATACAGAGTCTATTTTGTATCGGTCATAGAACTACAGATCGTAATCTAGAATGAAATTTGACTGGACACAGAATTAATTTGCTTGATTTACGAAACAAATCATCCTAACAAATCATATACATTTGTTACATAAAACTTATTGGGAAATAAGGGGGTCGGTTAAGTAAGAGAGGGGAAGAGCTGGAATTAAACCCAGACTTTCCCTTTCATTTTTTATATTTATCAGAACTAGAATATTTTCCTTTCTCCAATAGGGGTATTCACGGAATTCATGTCTTATTAATAAAAATACATACTTGGTCTATAACCAATATCTTTACAATATCACTTCAATTTTTTCCATTTTTTCGTACCTTTATAGTTTTATACTGTAAAGGTACGATTTTCATAATACATAATCCGAATCAACGATGAACAAGTATCCATTATCAGGAAAATGCAGAATCAGATACAATTTTTTACTATTCGCATAATATTTTTCCATCTGTAACTAAGGGTTTTTCTCCAAGGTTGCGACTATTTTAATAGAAGCAACAAAGATGGATAACAAAATAGATCATATTATAACAAAGGTTCTGACAGAAAATGCTTCAGCTGAAGATATTCTAGTCATCAGTAATTGGATAAATGAAAAAGAGGAGAATCGTCAAACATTCTATCTGCTGAAAAGTTATTGGAATGCAGATATTTCATCTAATCTATATGTAAATCCTTCTATTTCATTAGAGAAGTTGCAAGATAAAATAAATATACATCCAATTCCCAGGAAACAGTATTTACTATCAATCCTTCTCCCAATTGTAGCTTCTATTATTTTAATTATTGGCATTTCGTCTTTTTTTATTATAACCCATACAAATGAGAAAAATACGAAATATTATACTTATCTTACCAATAACAATAAATCAGAGTTCACCCTCAATGATGGTACAAAAGTCACATTAAATAAAAATAGTACACTCACTTATACAGACGCTTATGGTAAAGTTAACCGATCGGTTAAACTGGAAGGAGAAGCCCTTTTTGAAGTTACCAAAAACTCTGATAACCCATTTAAAGTTTCCTTTGAGGTAGGTAATCAACACAAAGGTACTATTAAAGTTTTAGGTACGGTGTTCAATGCTAAAATTGATACTGAATCAGAAAAAATCATTGCCACATTAATAGAAGGGGGGATATCTTTCGAAGGATCCGGACAAAAAGTTAAATTATATCCCAACCAACAACTGGCATTCGACTATTCAACCAGTAACATCGATGTATATGAAGTAGATATAGAAAAAGAAATTTCCTGGAAAGATGGCTTGATAAAATATAAAATGATCTCGTTCAGCAAATTAATAAAAGAACTTGAGAAGAAATACAATGTACAAATTATTATCGAAAACAAGCAATTAATGAAACCATCCATTACCATATCCGGTAGTTTTAGCGAAGAACAAACGCTAGATAAAATATTAGAAATAATTTCACGAAGCCTCCCTATAAAATGGGAAAAAAAGAATAATACATATTACATCAGATAAATCTTTATTAACGAAAACAGAAAGCCTATGGAGTATTAATAATGTTAACCTACAAAAACCGGCTATACTGATATAACCGGTTTATCGCAAAAATTTAATCCGCTTCAGTCGCTCCGCGACCAAACATTGTGACTGAAGCTATTATAAATCTTTTATCTACGCAAAATTATGGAAAATGTTTCTTACTACAGATCTTTTTTATCTAAAGATCTAAAAAAAATCATTCAGATTATGAAGATCACAGTCGTTCTACTATTTGTGACCCTGTTTCAGGCTGTTGCAATGGATTCTTATTCGCAGAATACGAAGGTTTCAGTTAATGCTGGACAAATCAAACTTTCCGAAGTTTTTTCTACAATTGAGAAACAAAGTGAATTCCTTTTCTTTTATGTTGACTCTGATATTAATGGCATTTATGTCAATGTCAATGCTCAGAATAAACAAATCAGTGATGTGTTAAATCAGGCACTAAAAGAGACAGATCTGACTTACACCATCAATGACCGCCACATAAACATAATGAAAAAACCACAAACTTCCCCAAAAACAAAACGAGTACGTGGGACAATTACAGATCAGAGTGGACAACCCGTAATTGGAGCCAATGTTCTTGAAAAAGGAACCGGTAATGGTACAATTACAGATATAGATGGAAAATACAGCCTGGATGTCGCGGAGTCAGCCATAATCGTCATTTCATTTATCGGCTATAACTCACAGGAAATACCAGTCGCAAATAAAAACAATATTGATATTAAACTATTAGAAGATACTCAAGCTCTGGATGAAGTTGTAGTAGTCGGATATGGAGTACAGAAAAAGGTAAACTTGACAGGGGCTGTAGCACAAGTCACTGCCAAAGAATTAGAAAACCGTCCGGTATCAAACGCAACTCAGATCCTGCAAGGAACAATGCCAAACGTTAATATCACCTTCTCCACTGGTGAACCAGGAGCCGGAGGTTCTATTAATGTGCGTGGACAAGCTTCCATAAACGGAGGGGAACCACTGGTTCTCATCGACGGAGTTCCGGGAGATATAAACCGCGTAAACCCCAGAGATATTGAATCTGTATCCGTTTTAAAAGATGCTGCAGCATCTGCCATCTATGGAGCACGAGGTGCATTCGGGGTAATTTTGGTAACCACTAAAAATGCAAAGGCTGGGAAAATGAGTATCACATACGGGACCTTCTTCGCATCTTCGAAACCTACTGTACGAACTGATTTCATGACCACCGGATACGATGCCGTCATGTTGAACGACGAAGCATTCCGCAGAGCAACAGGAAACACCTACACCCGATATACAGATGAGGATATGGAAGAACTGAAAGCACGCCGCTACGACAAAACTGAAAATCCGGAACGCCCTTGGGTTGTTGTTAAAAACGTGAACGGAAAAGACATTTATAACTATTACGGAAACTACGACTGGTGGAAGACCGTATTTAACGACCACCAGCCATCACAATCACATAGTATTAATTTATCGGGAGGAACCGAAAAAGTAAATTTCCTTCTATCCGGTAATTTTTATACTAAAGATGGCATCATGAAAATTAATACGGATAAATTTACATCTTTCAATTTCCGCAGTAAAATCAATGCCCAGTTATTCCCATTCCTGAAGGTATCCAACAACACTTCTTATTATGATAAAAGTTACAAATACTATGGAAGAGAAGGAGGAGGAAATCCAAACTTCGTATATGTAACCGTACATGCATTACCATGTTATGCCCCTATCAATCCAGACGGAACTGCAACTTACAATACTCTAAAAAATAACTACTCAATCGGAGATGGACTTTATGCCATGTTACTTGATGGAGGTTCGCGTGGTCAAAAAGGGATACATGAATTCACGACAACAACCAGTATGGCATTAGATATAACCAAGAATATAAAATTAAATGCAGATTATACTTATTCATTTTACATTGCAGATGACTGGTACCGTTCGACAGTAGCACATTATTCTATTGAACCAGGCATTATACAAGAAGTCCCCAACTACAATACAGACCAGTTTAAAAAGACAATGTGGTTCGATCCGATGCATGTAGCAAACATTTATGCTAATTATAATCAAACATTTAGCAAACATACCGTCGGATTAACGGCCGGTATAAATTATGAAAATAAAAAACATTCACGGATGATGGCTTCCCGTAAAAATCTTATATCAGAATCTCTAAATGACTTGAATTTGGGCACAGGAGACATGTTGGTTGAGGGCGGAGCTTATGATTATGCTTTATTTGGAGCATTTTTCCGTGCAAACTACGATTTCAACGACAGATATCTCATTGAAGTGAACGGCCGATACGATGGAACATCCCGTTTCAAAAAAGGAATGCGTTATGGTTTTTTTCCTTCCGTATCGGGAGGATGGAGATTAAGCGAAGAAGCCTTTTTCGATAAAGCAAAAGAAGTCGTAAACAATCTGAAGATCCGTGCATCTTATGGTTCACTGGGGAATCAGGCAGTCAACAGTAAAAGTCCTAATTATTATCCATATATCTCTACGATGGGAATGGAACTTTCTAATTGGTTGATCGATGGACAAAAAACTCAGAATGTAAGTTCTCCCAACCCGATCATAGATAACCTGACATGGGAAAAAGCAACAACAATCAATGCTGGTATTGACCTGGGATTCCTAGATAACAGATTAAATATATCTGCTGATGCATATGTACGTAATACTACAGATATGCTTGTGCCAGGAAAAACATTACCTGCCGTATTCGGAGCCGCTTCTCCACAGCAAAATGCAGGAGACTTAAGAACCAAAGGTTATGAAATCGTAATAAACTGGAAAGATGAATTTTCTTTGAAAGGAAAGCCTTTTAATTATGGAGTATCTTTCGTTCTCGGAGATGCCGTATCCGAAATAACCAGATATGACAATCCTAATAAATTACTTGCAAACCATTATGTAGGTGAACGTTTTGGAGAAATATGGGGTTACAGACTAGATGGATTCTTTCAAACAGACGAAGAGGCTGCCAACTGGAAAATAGACCAAAAGCTGGTGAATACTCAAATCCAAAAAGCACCCGGTGAATGGGGAAAACTACGTGCTGGAGACCTGAAATTCAGAGATCTGAATAATGACGGAATAATCAGTCCAGGGAAAAAGACCGCTGATGATCCCGGAGATATGGAAATCATAGGAAACTCCGAACCCCGTTACAATTACGGCATAAATTTGAATGCTAACTGGAATGGTCTTGACTTATCTGTATTCTTTCAGGGAATTGGTCGCAGAGACTGGTATCCTAGTAATAATGCAGACAAGTTTTGGGGACCTTATTCACGTCCATATTTCTCTTTTACTCCAAAGAATTTCAATGACCTAGTCTGGACAGAAGATAACCCAAATGCCTATTTTCCGGTATTACGAGGTTACACAGCCTTAAACAGCGGCGGTTGTTTAAGAGACCCCAATGATAAGTATATACAGAATATAGGTTATTTACGACTCAAAAATCTGGTAATAGGATATACTCTTCCGGAAAAATGGATGAAAAAGATTGCAGTTCAACACTGTCGTCTCTATCTTAGTGGAGAAAACCTAATAACATGGACACCTTTTGTAACGGATTATATCGATCCGGAACAACCTGTAGCCGATTCCAACGGACGAAGTTATCCGTTATCAAAAACTTTCTCTATTGGATTGGATATCACATTCTAATTAATCATTTAAAGGAATTATCGTTATGAAAAATATCATTTACATATTAATCGCAAGTTGCTGTTTTTCTGCTTGTGAAATGGAAAAATATCCATTGGATGCTATCTCTCCAAACACATTCTTTAATACAGGAAACGACCTCAGGCTTTACACAAATTCTTTCTATAAAACACTACCTAATGCAGAAGGTGTATATAATGAAGCGGTAGACAATATTATAAAGATGGACTTAGCCGATGAATTAAGAGGTACACGCATCGTTCCGACCAGCGGTGGAAACTGGGTTTGGGAAGATTTGAGAAACATTAATTTCTATTTGGAGAACTCTGTTAAATGTAGTGATGAGAAATCGCGGTTACGTTATGATGCTATTGCTTATTTCTTCCGTGCTTTCTTCTATTTTGATAAAGTAAAGCGTTTTGGAGATGTTCCTTGGTATGATAAAGTCATTAATGATCAGGATACGGAAGCATTGGAAAAAGCCAGGAGTCCCCGTACGGAAATCATGGAACATATATTGGAAGACATCAACAAAGCTATTGAACATTTACCAACAGAAAAAACAGTGAACGAATTGTCTAAATGGACAGCATTGGCTTTAAAAGCACGTATATGTCTTCATGAAGGTACTTTCCGCAAATATCATACAGAATTTAACTTGCCGGATGCCGATAAATTCTTAAAAGAGGCAGTAAATGCTTCTGAAGAATTAATCTCGCAAAGCGGATATAAAATTTATTCTACGGGTAACCCGGATAAAGATTATCTCAATTTCTTTGCATCCCATGAAGCCATTCCTGCCGAGGTGATACTTGCAAGAGGGTATAGTGATGAATTTCAGGTATATCACAACCTGAATTATTATACAATGACAGCTTCCTACGGACGCCCGGGACTTGAAAAAAGATTGGTAAACAGCTATCTGATGAGAGATGGAAAACGTTTTACAGATATACCAGGGTATGAAACCATGTTTTTTACCGATGAAACTAAAAACAGAGATCCTCGCCTAAGCCAAACCATACGTACACCGGGGTATACTCGTATTGATGAGACAGAAACTCTTGTACAGGAATTCGGCTCTACAGTAACAGGTTACCAATTGATAAAATTTGTAACAGAGAGAAAGTGGGATACAAATCAGAAGGATATTAACGACATGCCCATTTTCCGTTTTGCAGAAGCACTTTTAATCTATGCTGAAGCAAAAGCCGAATTAGGGATTCTTACTCAAAATGATCTTGATATCTCCATCAAACCAATCAGAGACCGGGTTGGAATGCCTAATATAGATCTGACAAAAGCCAACTCAAATCCGGATCCATACTTAGAAAAGCAATACCCACATGTATCAGGTTCCAATAAAGGTGTCATTCTGGAAATAAGAAGAGAGAGACGTATAGAACTTGTTATGGAAAGTTTCCGCTGGGATGATATGATGCGCTGGAAAGAAGGGGCTACATTCACAGAACAGTTTAAAGGAATGTATTTTCCAAGCATAGGTTCTTTCGATCTGGATGGAGATGGGAATATCGATATACATATTTACAAAGACTCAAAACCATCATTAGATGGTAAATCAATTCAATATCTAAAACTGAATAGTGATATTACGTTGGAAAACGGAGAAAGTGGATGTATTGTTGTTAATCCCCATCTCAAAAAAGTATGGGATGAAAATAAAGACTATTTATATCCTATACCAATTCAGGAACGCTTATTAAATACGAATCTGACTCAAAATCCAGGTTGGAACGATGGGTTATAATTATTTTCATACAGCCATGAAGAAATATTTTTTACTAATCACCGGCTTGTTGCTGGGGCTAGCCGTTCATGCTCGAAATGACATAGAACCGAAAGAAGAAAACTCGTTACGTATAATGAGCTACAATGTACGAAACTGCCGAGGGATGGATGATATTATAAATTACCAAAGAGTTGCCGATATTATCAATCGAGTAAATCCGGATGTGGTAGCTGTACAGGAACTCGATAGTGTAACGGAGAGGAACCAAGGTGTATTTGCATTAAAAGAGTTGTCAGAAAGGACACTCATGCATTACGTTTATGGTGCTTCCATAGACTATCAAGGGGGGAAATATGGTATTGGTATTCTTTCTAAAGAAAAACCTTTAAATTACAAGACAGTAAAACTACCCGGACGTGAAGAAAATCGGTTGCTACTAATAACAGAATTTGAAAAATATATTCTTTGTTGCAGCCATTTCTCTTTGACCAAGGAAGATCAAATCTTGTCAGTCCCTATAATCTTTGAAGAATTAAAAGGTATAACAAAACCATTATTTCTTGCGGGAGATATGAATTCTGTCCAGGGATCACCGACGCAAGTCGCCTTGCAAGAAAAGTTTATACCGTTGAATAATTATAAGGTAAACACTATTCCGGTGGTTAATCCAAACAGATGTATTGATTTTATATATGGATATAATAATGGGAACTCATACAGTGTTTTACAGCGTCAAGTACTTCAGGAAGAACAAACAGCTTCCGATCATCTGCCTTTATTCGTCGATGTACGTCTAAAAGCAAATGTTATTGACATTTTTCGGACAAAACCATATTTACAGAACCCAACAGGAAACGGTATCACCGTTTCCTGGCTGACCCATGTTCCGGTTCACAGTTGGGTCGAATATGGTACAGATCTGAATCTGAGAAACCGGGAAGAAAACATTGTTGACGGACAGATTATATGCAATAATAAGCATCATAAAATAAGGCTGGCTAATTTACAGCCTGGAAAAACCTACTATTATCGTGTATGTTCGCAAGAAATCACTTTATATGAAGCTTACAAAAAAGAATTTGGCAATACTGCTTATTCTGATATTTACTCTTTCACTGTTCCTGCAAAAGATACATCTGATTTCACGGCAATCATCTTAAATGATCTTCACAAAAACAACCAAGTTTTAGAAATGCTAACAGAACAAGTAAAAGATATAAACTATGACTTCGTTCTATTTAACGGAGACTGCATTGATGATCCGTATAACGAAGAACAAGCGGTTCGTTTTTTGTCCTATTTAAATGAAAAGGTGGGCGCAGAAAATACTCCGGTCTTTTATTTACGAGGTAATCACGAAATACGTAATGCCTATTCCATACAACTACGCGAACTATTCGACTATGTGGGAGATAAAACTTATGGAGCCTTCAACTGGGGAGATACACGTTTCATAATGTTGGACTGCGGTGAAGATAAACCTGACACAACATGGGTATATTATAATCTGAATAATTTTGATAAGTTACGCTCTGAACAAATCAATTTCCTAAAAAACGAACTAAAAGGAAAAGAGTTCAAGAAAGCCTCAAAAAAAGTTCTGATCCATCATATACCATTATATGGAATGCCCGAAAAAGCCTATCTTCCTTGTCGGGAGTTATGGGGAAATCTTCTTTCAAATGCATCTTTTGATATATGTATCAATGCACATATACATCGCTTTGCATATTACCCTAAAAATAGTAAGGAGAATAATTTCCCGGTAATTATCGGTGGAGGAAACAAACCGGAAAATGCAACAATCATGATCCTGGCTAAAAAAGGGAAAGAAATGCTTCTTACTGTTTTAGATACTAAAGGACAAATAATTAAAAAAATCAATCTATAAAATATCTCAAATACAAAGCAACATAATAAAAACTGACTCCAAAGATACTTAAAAAAGGTCGAGACTAGCAATCATACAACAGCACTGGTCTTTTTAGTTACTTATTTAGTAAAGAATGTAAGCTCGGTCTATAACCAATATCTTTACAATATCACTTCAATTTTTTTCCATTTTTTTGTACCTTTACGGTTTCATACTGTAAAGGTACATTTTTCATGAAACATATAGCAACCTTATTTCTGATTCTACTTATAACTTTACCTGTTTTCGCAACGCCCGACTCCTCTCCTATCGACTGGAAGCTATCCGGACGTTTACTTTTGGATGGCGGTGTCTATATTCATTCGCCTGAAGCATTGCACGCAGGTGCACATATTTCGGATGTACGATTAGCGGCAAAAGTCCGTATCTATTCCTGCTGGTATACCAAGATCGATGTCGGTTTTGCTAACAATAAGGTCACCTTGAAAGATGCCTTTACCGAATACGGGAAAGACGGAAACTACTTTCGTGCCGGCTATATGCTCGGTTATTACAGCATAGACCAATCGACCAGCACGAACGATCTTATCTTCAACACAGCCTCCAACGTATCTGAAACGTTCTACCCGGACCGCCGGATCGGTGTATCCTATACGCGTTCCCTCCCTTCATATTATTTATCTGCAGGCGCATTCTGCGGCGACGGACTCAGCTTCACCGAAACAACCAAACCCGGTTACAACTTCTCAGGGCGTATCGTATGGCGGCCGATCAATTCGTCCGGACAATTATTTCATATCGGAACCGGTGCCTTATTCAAAGTACCGGACGAAGATACGGAAACACAGGCTCAACAAATCCGGTTAAAAAGTAAAGGTGTCACCTATATCCCTTCCCCGCGGACGTTAGAGCTGACTGTCGGAGAGGCGAGAAACCAGGTCCAGTCTAACGTGGAATGCCTGTTCTTCCGCCATAAATGGCTGCTTCAGACCGAGTTTTTATATACGAATATCCACCGTAAGAACCATAAGCCCTCCTATTCCGCTCATGGCGGCTATATTATGGGAGGTTTCCTGCTGAAAGGCGCAAAGTACGCTTACGACACCCTCGATGCCGTACCGGTCATGCCGGAAGAGCCCCACTCGATCCTGCTCGCCTGCCGCTATAATTACACCAATCTGAATGACTTCAGCAGCAACATGACAGGAGGAAGCCAGCACGACCTGTCGATCGGCATCAACTACTATTTCAACAAGTACATTTCCTCCCGTCTGAATTACGCACATCTCTGGATGGATAAATACTCGGCATTAGGAAAATGTGAAATTAACATGATGCAACTGCGGCTACAGGTCCGGTTCTGATTGATTACTTCCTCCTATTGCAAGGCAAATACGTCTTTTACATCGCAATCCTACATAAAGTTTTAGAAAAGTATCTGCCATCTGTCACCAGCCTTTGTAATAATCAGACATTCAGCAGATAAAGGCGTTGCAGATACTTTTTTTATCTGCAACAGAGTCTGTCATCTGTCACAGTAACCCTAACAAACTATCTGTTAAAAGGCAGACAACTACGTGTTAAGTCCCTACAAACTAACACAAAAGTCCCGACCTGCTAAAACTACCCTGTACAGGGTAACCGGCTAAGGTGTACAGGCTGCCCGCGCAGGATGTACAGGATAATCCGGCAGGGTGTACAGGGTAACAACAAAAAGTAAAGACTTAACAGATAGTTCCTCCTGAATTAACACATAATTCTTTCCTTATTACGATTAAAAGGTATAAGGATTATCTCCGATAGATCAATATCCGAAAGATCAACTAAAAAAGGGTATGTTATCGTTTGCTTTAAGCGAACAATAACACACCCCTTACTTTATAAAATATAAACCGTTCTTCGACGGCTTACTTGCAATAATTCAGCACTTCCACATTCTTAATCGTACTCTTGAAATCACCTGTTTTCTCTAATGGGAAGACCAGTGTCCGTACATAACTCATAGAGTCTTTTCCGCCATTAAAGAAACGTTTCTGAATATTCAGTTCTTCTTTCAGGTCTCCGTTAATATACAAACGTGTTGTTTTTTCATCACCGCTGATTGCTACGGATGCTTCCTCTTCGGGATAGAACTGATAATTGAATGTATTCAGATAACCGTCACGGGCAAAACCTAATTTACCGCTGACTGGATCGGACAAATAAAATACGGCATCGGGAGAACGGAATAGTTCTGTTCCGGGTTCTTCTTTAACGGACTGGACATCAAATGAAACTGTATAATGATAACCGATCTCTTTCAGACCCGTCTTTGTATTCGGTTTTAAAACATCCTGGTTGTAAACAGCACGAGGCTTGCTTCCCATACGTCCGGCAATATTTACACCGGGACCTTCACCCAATGCGGTACGCTTCGTATTAAAGGTCTCGTAAGGAACCTTACAGTCTTTGCCCGTCCACATCTTAACAGCCAAGGTCTGCATCGCCGGGAATACACGGTAGTGAATATCTTTCGTACTGATTCCGTTGCCTGCATGGTCATTCCACACGGCAAACATTCCACCTTTGATCTGTTTGTGTCTCTCAGGGAAAACCTCTTTACCGATATGTGCCGGAGTCCAGTCTTTATACAATTTCTCCGTATTCAGATAGTCGTAATAATAACCGGCAGCCGGAACAATATACAGATAGCCATCGGGAACACTGACCAGGTCGTATCCCTGTTTGATCATTTCCTTCGGATCTGCATAGCCGTTGTACCAGGCATTCATCAGTACGTTTTTAGACTTAACGGGAGTATCGCCGTTTGCATGGGTCAAAGCTCCCCAGACACAAGCCTGCTTGCCGAAGCCTTCTACAAAACGGATATAATGATCGGTAAATTCACGGAATTTCTCTACTACATCTTTCTTTTTATTCGAATATTCATCGGTACCGATATGGACCCTTTTACCTCTAAACACCGGATTTCGTCCTTCCAGATATTCACGGAACAGGCTATCGACAAACTGGTAGGTTTCCGGTTTGAACAAATCCAGGTGATCCATACCATATTCTTCGCTACCGATCTCCGGACGATACTGCGTCAGTGCCAATGAATGGGCGGGAACATCTATTTCCGGAATGATCTCGACTCCGAGGCTATCGGCCATCAACTGAAAATCAATAAATTCTTTCTTTGTATAATAACCGTCACGGGCAGTCAGTCCAGGGAAGAATTCACTTTCCAGGCGGAATGCGGCATAGGTTTTACTCCAGTCATGTTCGAAATACTGTTTAAATGCATTGTCGTTCAGATGGATCTGAAAAGTATTCATCTTATAATAAGCCATCATCTTTACATAATCGCGCAGAAAATCCATCGGAATGAATTTTCGCCCGCAATCCATCATAAAGCCACGGATCGCATAGTCGGGATAATCGCGCATCGAACCTTTAGGCAATGCCTGATCACTGTTTTGCTCGGTCATTTGCAGGAGTGTACGGGTCGCCCAGTATAAACCTTTTGCTTTAGGAGCAGATACGTTTACACGGTCTGCAATCCGGACAGCATATCCTTCTTCACCCAATTGCCGGTCGCCGGACAAAGAAAAAACAAAATCACCGGCAGAAGCTCTTCCCTGTACAACAGTCAGTTTACGCCCGAACATCGTCTCATAATCTTCTGCAAACTGATTGGCTACACGAGCTACAGCCGAATCTTTCCCCTGCCAAACGATACGGGAAGTTGCCGAGGGTGTAAACATTCCCTGAGCACCTCTCCATTCCTGTAATTCCGGTATCACGAACGGTTTCTCATTATTGGCAGCAAAACTTTTCCCTAAAAAGAGAGTACATGCTGCAAAAAGCATCAAATAGCGTCTTATCTTCATCGTATTTTAAATTTAAGCGCACAATATTACTGCTTTTTAATCATCCGGACAAGCCTAAAATAAAGGAATAGTTAAAAGATGACTAATAAAAAGGCGGTTTCTGATTGATTTATTACTTTTGTGCTCAAAAACATATTAATGAGTTACAATTGGAACACACGGACGGAACTTTTACTCGGTGCCGAACGGATGGAGTACTTATCACATTGCCATGTGCTGGTTGTAGGATTGGGAGGTGTCGGAGCGTATGCAGCCGAGCAGATCTGCCGGGCCGGAATCGGACATATGACCATTGTCGATGCGGATACGGTAAATGAAAGTAATATCAACCGGCAATTGCCTGCTTTGCATTCTACATTGGGGATGCAGAAAGCTGAAGTCGTCGGCAAGCGTCTGCTCGATATCAATCCCAGGTTAAAGCTGACAATACTCAATGAATTTCTGCGCGACGAACGGACAGACGAAGTGCTCTCTTCCCAAAAATACGATTTCATCGTGGATGCCATCGATTCGCTCAGTCCGAAAGTGTACCTGTTGGCTTATGCCTACAAACATGATATTCCAATTGTATCCTCTATGGGAGCCGGTGCCAAGCTCGATCCGTCGCAGGTGAAGATAGCCGATATTTCCAAGAGCTACAACTGCACATTGGCAAGGGCGGTACGCAAACGTCTTCACCATTTGGGTGTGAACAAAGGCATTCCGGTCGTCTTCTCTACCGAGTTCGCCGATCCGGATGCAATCGTAGAGGTGGAAAACGAACAATGCAAGCGGACAACCACCGGAACGGTCGCGTATATGCCCGCCATTTTCGGTTGTTATCTGGCTTCCTATGTAATAAGAAATATCTAATATGATACAGACACAAGGCATTACCAAAAGTTTCGGGAGTTTACAGGTGCTGAAAGGCATTGACCTGACCATTAATAAGAGTGAGGTTGTAGCGATTGTCGGTCCCAGCGGAGCGGGAAAAACAACGCTGCTTCAGATTATCGGTACGCTGGATACACCGGATAACGGACAATTGTTCATCAACGGGACCGAAACCGGCAAATTATCTGAAAAAGAACTGGCTTCTTTCCGCAATAAGAATATCGGTTTTGTTTTTCAGTTCCATCAGCTATTACCGGAGTTCACGGCACTGGAAAATGTCATGATCCCTGCTCTGATTGCACATGAAAAGGCTTCCGATGCAGAAAGAAGGGCGAAAGAGATTCTTGATTTCATGAAACTATCAGACCGTATGACTCACAAGCCGGCAGAATTATCCGGAGGAGAAAAACAGCGGGTTGCCGTAGCACGTGCGTTGATCAATAACCCGTCAGTGATCCTGGCAGACGAACCTTCCGGTAGTTTGGATACCAAAAATAAAGAAGAATTACACAGCCTTTTCTTTGAACTACGTGACCAGATGCATCAGACATTTGTCATCGTAACCCACGATGAACAACTGGCGGCAAACACAGACCGCGTGATACATATCAAAGACGGGGTCGTTTTACAATAAAAAGAAAGAGTATAAATCAGTTATGGCAAATAAAGAGAGAGTCACTTTTGGTAGCAAAATCGGAGTAATATTAGCAACCGTCGGATGCGCAGTAGGTTTAGGGAGCATCTGGCGTTTCCCTTATATGGTAGGATCGAATGGCGGAGGTGCTTTCCTGTTAGTTTTCATGATATGTACTGTCTTGCTCGGACTTCCCATCATGATTACTGAATTTTTTATCGGCCGGCATTCACGCAGAAATGCAGCCGGAGCTTTCAAGGAGCTGGCACCGGGTACAAAATGGTCGCTGATCGGTTATAACGGTGTCCTGGCGGCTTTTCTTATATTAGGTTTTTATGCGGTGGTTTCCGGCTGGACGCTGGAATATATATGGCAGGCGATGACCGGTTCGCTGTCAGGAAAGACAACGGCAGAGTTTACATCAGACTTCGAGGCGTTTTCGTCAAGTGCCCTGCGACCTATTATGTGGACGATTGTCTTTATCGGACTGACGCATTTCATCATTGTTTCGGGTGTAGAAAAAGGGATTGAAAGGGCTTCCAAGATTATGATGCCTGCCCTGTTTATCATATTATTGATCTTGTGTATCCGTTCTGTCACCTTACCGGGAGTGGGTGAAGGATTGGCATTCCTGTTCAAGCCTGACTTCGACAAGATCACCTCTTCCGTCGTTCTGAGTGCGATGGGACAAACTTTCTTTTCACTGAGTATCGGTATGGGGTGTCTGATTACCTATTCTTCTTATTTCGGGAAAGAGACCAATCTGCAATTAACGGCGGTGCAGGTAACTGTTCTGAATACTTTCGTAGCATTGCTGGCAGGTATTATGGTATTTCCTGCCGTGTTCAGTTTCGGTATCGAACCGACTGCAGGTCCGGAGCTGGTATTCATCACTCTGCCCAATATTTTCGAACAACTGCCGTTTGGAAATATCTGGTCACTCATTTTCTTTATTTTACTGGCTTTGGCAGCATTGACCTCCACCATCTCTTTGCATGAGGTCGCTACCGCATATGTCCACGAAGAATATCACATGACCCGAAAAAAAGCCGCCTGGATTGTCTCCATAGGGGTTGCCGTCATCGGCGCTTTGAGTTCATTATCTTTCGGCCTGCTTAAAGAATACACGATCGGAGGCATGATCCTTTTCGATGCACTGGATTATTTGACAGCCAAAATAATGATGCCTATCGGAGGTATGATGATCTGTATCTTCGTCGGCCTGCGGATTGAAAAGAAAGTTCTGAAAGAGGAATTGACAAACAAAGGGACAATCACTTTTTATTTCTTCAACACATATGCTTTCTTTATCAAATACATCGCTCCGGCAGCGATCGGACTTATTTTCCTGAACGAATTGGGACTGGTCAAAAAGATAACCGCTTTGTTTTGAAAAATAAACGATATAAGTTACTTGTTTATTGGCAGTAACTTATATCTTTGTAACAGAAACAGACGAAATATCAAACCATAATCTTTATAAACTATGAACTGGCGGGATTTACTTTATTTTTCAAAAGGGGAACGCAGAGCCCTTACTCTCCTACTCTGCCTGATCTCTATATCCTGGATCATTTTGTTGCTGACAGACAACAAACCTGCATATTTTGCCGATGAAAATAAAAAGGCAGCGGAACTGGTCCCAATGACTTCAGATACAACTGTAAACAGACCTGATTCCGGGAAGCGGAAAATACCCTCACCCGATAGTAAAAATAATTTCTCCCGAGAGAAAAAAGAATTTCATCCGAGAGAAACTAAAAATACATCCGAAAGGAAGTATTTTCCCCCAACAGAAAAATATCCCGTCGGAACTATCGTCGAGCTCAATACCGCCGATACGACAATTCTAAAAAAAGTACCCGGCATCGGAAGCACATTCGCCCGCCGGATTGTTAAATACAGAGAATTGTTAGGAGGCTTCTATTCCGTATCCCAACTTTGTGAAGTATATGGGATCGACGAGGAACGATATAATGCGATGAAATCGTGGTTTTCGGTAGACAAGTCAGCTCTTTGTAAACTATTTGTAAACCGAGTTTACATCCAAGACCTCTACCGGCACCCTTATATAAACAAGCAGCAAGCCCGCATTATCGAACAATTACGAAAACAAAAGGGGAAACTGACCGGTTGGGAGAATTTTCAGTTACTGGAAGAATTTACCGATACCGACAAGGAAAGGCTGACACCCTATCTGTCGTTTGAATAAGCAAAGAAGTTTATATACATTTGTAAAAAAAGAAAGCTATGATTTACCTCAAACAAGTAAAACTGACCAATCCGGCAGAAGTGGAAGGACCGGTAGAAGACTTAAAATACCCGTTCCGCGCTGCAGCCGTGCGCTATATCGAATCAATCGTTTTCCGTAAACCGGTTACTTTTCTGGTCGGTGAAAACGGTGCTGGCAAATCTACCCTGCTGGAAGGTATCATGTTCAAATATGAAGAACGGGACGAAGACAAACAAGGGATGCTTTATGATGGTGTTGAAGCATGGAAATCATATTCAAACGTTCTGCCACAATGCATTCGTCTGATTGAAGAACGGAAACCTTTCGACCATTTCTTCTTTCGTGCCGAGTCTTTTTTTGATCATGCCGCCGAAATCGATGCCAAATCGATGAAAGACATATTAAAATATGGACGTGACTATTCTTTAGGAGCCTACGGAGGACATCGCTTACTGGAACAATCGCACGGGGAAAGCTTTCTTAGTACCTTCCTGAATTACGCAGGAAGAAATACTCTCTTTATCCTCGATGAACCGGAGGCAGCCCTTTCACCTCAACGGCAGCTGGCACTATTGGTCAGGATCCATGAATTGGTAGCACAAGGTTGCCAGTTGATTATCTCGACACATTCACCAATCATTATGGCTTATCCGGATGCGGATATTTATTCCATAGAGGAAGATGGAGCACATATTACTCCGTATGAGGAAACACAACATTATCAATTAACGAAGTATTTTCTTACCCATACGGAGCAAATGTTGAAAGAATTATTGGGATAGATCAATTACTTTTCCCAGGCATTCAGTATCTCTGCGACATAGACGTTATGAGGGTTGCCCGCCATAGCGCTATACCATTTTTCAAACAAGGCCGGATCAATGAAACAATCTTTATCCATCTTTGTCACATAGAGCGTCTTACACTCAAGTGTCAACCGGGACTCTTCAAAACAAGGGTTTCCTTGCTCGGTAAAATAGGGAGTCAGCCCGGTTGCGGCAACTTTGTCAATATCACGTCCGGATTTAGAACCACAGATTTTATGTGCCGCTTTGTGTTCTTCTCCCAAGAAAGAGAGTGTAAAACATCCCTTTTCATCGACAAATTCACGGGTATATCGTTCCGGACGGATGAATACGAATACGACCGGTTTATTCCAAAGAAAACCTACGCCTCCCCAACTGGCCGTCATCATGTTAAACTTTTCATTGTCGCCGGCACTTACCAGCATCCACTCTTTACCGATCATCTCAATAAAGTTGTCCTTGATCAGACTGGGTTCAATTGCTTTCATACATTATACGCTTTAATTTTTTTCAAAGGTACAAAGAATATCATTTACCCGTACTCATTACACCGGAGTCGTTATCGGCATTGTTCAGACGTTTCTGACCTGCTTTATAAGTTCGACCGAATGAGAAATTATAAGTCAATGAGACAACGAACAGACGTGAGCTTTCTTTGATATACATCGCTTTTTTATAAGATGCATACTGGTTCCAATTTTCTGTCTTCACCTTATAATTATCAGAGAACGGGTTAAGTGCCCCTACTCCCAGCGACAGATTCTTATGACTGTAGCGAACCATTAACATCTGAATATTCTCGCCGCCTTCCAAAGTTTCACCCCAAAACCAGTTCCAGTTCGTATTCATCTGATACATCAGCATGAACTTTTTCCAGGTGAGAGATGCCTGGGCTTCACAATACCAGTTCGTATAGCGGTGGGAATAGGTGTTTCCGTTGCTGATATAATGATTCACACCACCAGTAAACGAGAACTGCAGAATGTCTTTGATCGGTCCGATACGGAACATAGCCGAACCGGTCAGGCGTTGCCAGTTCTTTTGGTTATTCCAGGTCTGGATGATCTTATTGCCTTCCTGATATTTCTCGTCCATAATAGGATTGGGAAGATACTCGTAGGCTCCGTCTAAATTGGTATAAAAGATACCTTTCTGATATTCATAAGTTAGTGCCAGACGATAACGCATATAAGCCTCCAGTTGCGGATTACCGCGTTGCAGCTGCAAAGAATCGATCACCTGCTCAATAGCACTCAAATTCCCCAATGAAGGAGAAGAATTACCGACAAAACCTCTCAAACAGATAAACGATTGTCCGGGTAAAGCATATTGTAATGTAAAACGCGGATTGAACGTATAATATTGGTAAGAATCATCTGTTCCATCCTGTTTGTAATAGGAACGCGACACACCAACCCCTAGCGTATAATCCAGCTTCCGGGCTTTTCCTTTGAATTCCCCGTAGAGATAACTTTCTGACTGATTCATACGAGTATTATAATCGTGCCCGTTGCGATATTCATTATTGGAAAACGACTGTGTATGGCGAATACCGGTACTCAAACGGTTCCCATTCTCCAACTTCTTTTCATAAATACCTTCACCGATCACCGAATATTTATTTCCCGAAACACGGTTATCGATATCCGTCAGCAGACCCTCACCACGACTTTCCTGATAAAAACGATGGGAAGAAGTACGGTTATAGGTTCCAACCACATTAAAAACCAGCGTCTGATCATTTTTCAAATTACGCTGATAATATAAGTCTAATGCAGGAACCTGATTATCTGAACTATTCAGGTCTACCATATTTACATAGTCCGACAAATTTTCCTGATTGGATAAAACACCGCGGTAATCCCAATGCGGTTGATGGTTATTCCAATAGCGGAATGTAGCATTGAACAAATACTTCTCGGGATCCTGTACGCTATAATTCAGGTTCAGATTATGCATGAACATACGGCCATGAGCCGGTTCACCTTCTTCTTTCCGGTGCAAAACCGTTCCGTCACCCAAATGAAAGATTTCTTCATTATCCCTGGAAAGACCATAAAAATCGCGCGGACCGATCCGATAGGAAGCACCGAACTCCGATTTCTTATGATTGATCTTTCCGGAAACCCGATGTTCTCCCCATAGGGCATTTACTCCCTGACTCATATCCACGCTGAAACTTCCCCCTGTCTCCGGACGACGAACAATATAATCGAGTACCACTTCCGCATTACCGTAACGTAATCCGGGATTATCATGATATTCAATACGAATAATATCAGAAGGTATCAATGATTTGATTTCATCCAGTTCCACTTTCACCCCATTTATACGAAGCTGAACTTCACCGTTTCCCGGTACTTTAATTTCGCTTGACAACGGATTCACCTGTATCTTCGGCAGCATCAGTTGTTGCAACAGATCCATACCGTTGGTTGAAGCCTTTACCTGCCGATCGGACGGAAAAACCAGTTTCCGGTCGGAACGGCTGCTCGTATTGGATGCACTGACTGTAACACCATCCAAAGAGACCGCAGCATCCTCCATCGGAATATCACCCAACGTCACACTTTTATTAAATCCTTTTAAAGAAACATACTGTATCTCATATCCCAAGCTGGAGATAGCCAGCAGATAATCACCGGATTTCACTTTATCTAAAACAAAATACCCCTTTCCATCGGTAGTTGTTCCAGTAATAAACGTAGAATCCATCGTTTGCAGAACGACATTGGCAAACTCAAGAGGTTCTTTGTTCCGACCATCTTTCACCAAACCCTTTATCCCTAAATTTTGAGCAAAAACTCCCTGTACCATGCAGCCAAGCAGCATGATCCCGAATATTATCCGTTTCATAAGTTTATTGTTTATTTCAATCTGCAGGGTGGCCTTCCCCGCTTTCTTGTTTGTTTCTGTTAGTAAGACGAAGCAACTCGAAAAAAGGTTACACAGAAGAAGCAAAAAAATAAAAACTCGGCAGAGAGCCCAAATCTCGTTTTTTCGTTTATAAACATATCCCACACGAAAATTCAAGAAAACCTGTATCTTTGAAACAAAACGAACAAAACACATGGATATATTAAACTCCTGGATCAGCGCCATCAACGATGTTTTATGGTCTTATATATTAATAATCATGCTATTGGGTTGTGCGATATGGTTTACCTTCAAAACCCGCTTCGTACAGTTCCGTATGATTAAAGAAATGATAAAATTGCTTGGCGACTCCACCGAAAAAACTAAAAACGGTGAAAAACATATCTCCTCCTTTCAGGCTTTTGCCGTATCATTAGCCAGTCGCGTAGGGACGGGTAATCTGGCCGGAGTAGCTACTGCCATCGCAGTCGGTGGTCCGGGTGCCGTATTCTGGATGTGGATAATTGCTCTGCTGGGAGCTTCCAGTGCCTTTGTAGAATCCACATTGGCGCAATTATATAAAAGAAGAGGGAAAGACTCTTTTATCGGAGGTCCTGCCTATTACATGGAACGGGGACTTGGATTGCGGTGGATGGGAGTATTTTTTGCCGTATTGATCTCTATCACCTTCGGTTTTGCTTTCAATTCCGTACAAAGTAATACGATTTGTGCTGCGTGGGAAGGGGCATTCGGATTCGATCACAGGATTATTGGCGGGATATTGACCGTATTGACCATTCTGATCATCTTCGGAGGCATTCAGCGGATCGCCAAAGTAAGTAGTATCATTGTTCCGGTCATGGCTCTCGGATATGTAGCACTGGCATTGGGCATCGTACTTTTCAATATCGGGAAACTTCCTGCCGTATTGGAGTTGATCATTAATAATGCCTTCGGATGGGAACAAGCCATTGGCGGCAGCATCGGCGCAGCTCTGATGCAAGGTATTAAGCGAGGATTGTTCAGCAATGAGGCCGGTATGGGTTCCGCTCCGAATGTAGCCGCCACGGCTGATGTTTCTCACCCGGTAAAACAAGGTTTGATCCAGACACTAGGCGTTTTCACCGATACATTGATTATATGTACCTGTACAGCTTTCATTATCCTTTTTAGTGGTGCACCGCTCGACGGATCAGTTAACGGCGTACAGCTAACGCAACATGCACTGACCAATGAAGTAGGAAGTGTGGGAAGCATCTTTGTCGCCATAGCAATTCTGTTGTTTGCTTTCAGCAGTATCATCGGTAACTATTATTATGGCGAAGCAAACATACGGTTTGTTACTCAAAAGAAAAGCGTATTGTTTACATACCGCCTGTTAGTCGGTGGAATGGTGATGTTCGGTGCATTGGCAAGCCTTGACCTGGCATGGAGCCTGGCTGATATAACCATGGGACTGATGACCATTTGCAACCTGATTGCCATCTCCCTGCTCAGTCGCCAGGCATTCCTTTTACTGAAAGATTATATTGCCCAGAAGCAAAAAGGAATAATAAGTCCTGTTTTCGATAAAAACAGTATCCCGGAACTTACCGACAAAGCGGAATGTTGGTAAAAGCATCATACATTTTGTATGATACAAAATGTATGATGAAAATATTAAATAGCCCGAAAGCTGTTATTGATAAATCAAACTAAACAACCGTTCCGGAGCAAAAACCTCGTTTGCTACTTCCTGAATATCTTTTATGGTAAGGGCTTCAATACGGGCAAAAACCTCCGGAAGCGTGTCATAACGGTTATAATGCAGGAAGCTCTTCCCCAATCCCAGGAAAAGCCCTTCCTTATTATCACCGGAAACACCCAACTGCCCGATCACCTGTTTCTTGGCTGCTGCCAGCTGCGTTGCAGATAAACTATTATCCCGCAATTTATCCAGCTCTTTATAAACCAGGCGTAAAGCTTTCTCCATATTTTTCGGGTCTGTTCCGAAATAAATACTGGCCAATCCGGTATCCGTATAAGAAGTGACATTCGATTCGACATTATAGACCAACCCGTGCTTTTCCCGAAGCGAGACATTCAAACGGTTGTTCATACCCGGTCCGCCCAACATATTATTAAGCAGGAACAAAGGTATTCGTTTTTCATCATGCATGCTATAAGCACGGCTACCAATCAATACATGTGCCTGATGTGTATCCTTATGAACCTTCCTAACACAAGGTTCAATTGCACTGGGAACAATACGGTTACGCAGAGCTACCGGAAAAGCAATATCCGACAAAAAACCGTCGGCCATCTTCACGATCTTATTAAAATCAATCCGCCCCATCGAAAAGAATACCATATTCTCCGGTGCATAAAAACGACGCATGAAAGAACGACCAGACTCAGAGTTAAATGTCAAAAGAGAGGCTTCATCCCCCAAGATATTATGTCCCAAAGCGTGCCCGTCATAAAGTAAATTCTCGAATTCATCGAAGATAAGTTCAGATGGACTATCCTCATACGAATTGATTTCATCCAGAATGACATCCACTTCTTTCTCTATTTCCTGCTGCGGAAATTGAGAATGGAAGATCAGGTCAGTCAACAATTCCAGGGCACGCTGATAGTGCTCTTCCATGAAGATGGAATAAACAAAAGTCTCTTCTTTGGTCGTATAGGCATTCAACTCGCCGCCAACATTCTCCATCCGGTTCAGTATATGCCATGCTTTCCGTTTTTCTGTACCTTTAAACATCATGTGCTCCACGAAATGTGCCAGGCCGAACTCGTTCGCCTCTTCATCACGCGTTCCGGCATTCACCGCAAAACCACAGTACGAAACCGGTGATTCCATCGGCAAGTGTACCATACGAAGACCATTAGATAAAATATGTGAGAAGTAATGCATTGTTTTCTTTTTACGTTACAAACGTACAAAGGTAAAACAAAATACCTGCTTTGGTTAATCACCTGAGTCAGATTTTTCAAATTTCAGACAAAGATCAAGGATTTAGGATAGATTTATATTGATAAGTATTATTTCTTCGTACTCTAACCCTCAACAAAAAATATCCCTATCTGTTTATCAAAACTTCTTTTTACCCCATTCTCTTCTCAAAGAGATATATCCTGACAAACATACACACAGACCTGATCCTATAAATGCCATATCACCTTTAGAGAATGGATCCTCTAGCAAATTATTGGCAGCTATAATCATAATGACCAACTCTATGATCATAATCACTCCCCAAGCAATCATTGAAAGAGTCAGATTCCACCTTGTCAAATTCTTTCTCATATCATAAAGCATTTAATCTTCCGTCCTATCAATAAGACGATATTTCTGTAATTCACCAAACCTGACAGTCATTTTCATAAGTAAAAATCCTCCCTTCTTTTCCACAAGCATGGTTATGAAGTAAAAGTAATGAATTTTCCGGAACATTATCACATGTCAGCCAATAATTTTCAGAGAGTTTCTTCCCCTAATGACTTCCAGCCGCCATTCCTGTAAAATTTTTCCTTCACCACCTCTTCACCAGTAAACGATTAGGTCCGCCATTTAAATGTCCCATAAACCTTTTCCAAAAACACTGCCTCTGTATAATATTTCCATTCGATCATTCATTCGTTTGACATATATCAAACGAATAAAGCATATATGTGTTCTTTTCATTTGATAATTATGCTTCTTTCATTCGATAACAATAAAACGATACTTTGTATGGGAGAAAAATAGAATCTCCAACTATCAAAATATAATTACCCTACCCCGTATTTTAGATTTCTATACCGGATGTTGGATGGGAGAAGACCAGGAAAACAATATATTAATAGGAATACCTATCTAACCAACCGATTAAAATAGTATTTTTGCAAACTGTTAGAGATAATTGTATAAATAATAAAGTAGCTATGTCACACGAAGTAATCGCGAGCATCCTGCAACAGGAAGCTGAAGCAGTCCTGAATATCCCGGTAACCTCCGGCTATGAAGATGCAGTAACTCTTATTGTCAAATATGTCCATGAACTCGGCGGAAAGCTGATCACCAGCGGAATGGGGAAAGCCGGTCAGATCGCGATGAATATTGCTACCACATTCAGTTCTACCGGAACGCCTGCTTTCTTCCTGCATCCCAGCGAAGCACAACACGGCGACCTGGGTATCGTACGTGACAACGATATCATGCTCCTGATCTCCAATTCAGGAAAGACCCGTGAACTGCTGGAACTGGTCGACCTGACACGCGGACTGGTGCCCGATATGAAATTTATCGTTATCACCAGCAATTCGGAAAGCTCATTGGCTAAAGATGCTGATGTATGCCTGCTTACCGGAGCACCGAACGAGGTCTGTCCGCTCGGTCTCACACCGACTACATCCACTACGGTGATGACCGTTATCGGAGATATCCTGGTTGTCGGTACGATGAAAAGGATCAATTTCAACAATAAAGACTATGCCAAACGGCATCATGGCGGTTATCTCGGATCAAAAAGCCGCGAGCAGAGCAAGAACGAATAGATTATAAACAGACCATTTATATATGAGAAAAGTTATTGGCATCGGAGAAACCATTCTCGACATCATCTTTAAGGACAACCAGCCCCATGCAGCCGTACCGGGCGGATCAGTATTCAACGGATTGGTGTCGCTCGGCCGTCTGGACGTTCCGGTTTCTTTCATCAGCGAGGTTGGAAACGACCGCGTAGGCGATATTATCCGCAAATTCATGGAAGAGAATCATATTTCCACGGAACTGGTAGACCGTTTCCCCGATGGGAAAAGTCCCATATCGCTGGCTTTCCTCGACAATGAGAACAATGCCAATTACATCTTTTATAAAGATTACCCCAAACAACGGCTGGAAGTGCCGATGCCGGTCATCAATCAGGACGATATCCTCATATTCGGTTCCTATTATTCACTGAACCCAGCCTTGCGGGAACGGATGGTCGAGTTCCTGGAGTATGCCAAAGAACGGAAAGCGATCATCTATTATGACCCTAATTTCCGGAAAGCACATGCACATGAGGCGATATACCTCACTCCCACGATCCTGGAGAACCTAGAATATGCAGATATCGTACGCGGATCGGACGAAGATTTTCTCAATATCTTTGGAAAGACAGACGTAAACAGGGTCTATTCCGATCATATCAAGTTCTATTGCGAACGGTTCATCTCCACACACGGAGCAAACGGAGTCAATCTATACACAAATAAATTATCCGAACATTTCGATACGGACCCGATCGATCCCGTCAGCACCATCGGGGCCGGCGACAATTTCAATGCCGGCATCATTTACGGACTGCTTAAATACAATATCGGATATCATGATCTTCCTACCTTAAGCAAAGAGACATGGGAAAAGATCATCCGTTGCGGCATGGATCTGGCATCTGAGGTATGCCAAAGCTATGATAATTACATTTCTAAAGAATTTGCGGCTTCATATCGCAAGTAGTCTTAAATATCATTAACTCCCGTACGATAAAGAACAGGATTTATTATCTTTGTGATGTATGTATGCTAGAAAAACAATGTTAGTAAAGATTTTCTCTCTGTTTGCTTGTGTTGCACTATTCACGGGTTGTTCTTCCAACAATCCTGAAATACGGGCGATATGTCTGCGCGATGATATAGGTAATTATATCCTGAAATGGGAGACGGAACCACAAATAGAAGGTATACTTAAAATGTATGTTTCCGACAATCCCGAAACATTCAACAAATCCCTGCCCGCAGGATACGCCAACATCAAAGACGGCGTGACGACTTATATCACGAACGACAACATGTCGCGTAAATATTTTTTGTTGTCTTTCAACGATAAATATTTTAAGACGCTCGGAGCCCGCTCCGTTGCCATGGACAGCATACAGAACGTACGTGAAATCGGGGGCTACGGTACTTCCCATAACCATCAGACCACCCGCTGGGGAAAGGTATTCCGCTCCGGACAACTCAGTTCGCTGAGCGAATGGGATTCGATCCGCCTGAACAATCTGCATATCAAAACAGTTATAGACCTGCGCGGGAATGATGAACTGGCAGTTAGTCCGCTACGTTATTCCAATGCAAATATTATACATATCCCTATTCCGATCAAGAATATGGACAATGTAGTCGCCCGGATACAGGAAGACCGGATGCGCAAAGGAGACGGACTCCTGTTCATGCAGGATACCTATCTGCAATACGTGACCGATTACAGCGAACAGTTTGCCAAAGCGCTCGATGTTTTTCTGGAAGAAGATAACTATCCGATCCTGATCAACTGCTCGATGGGAAAAGACCGTACAGGTTATCTGACAGCCATGCTGTTGTTTGCCCTCGGCATACCGGAAGAAACTATTGTAAGAGATTACATGGCTTCCAATGAAAACATCAATATCGGACACCTGGCCTATATGGCGCGCGACCTGAGCACGAATGCACAGGAAACGATCACCACGCTGGTCACTGTCAACGAAGGGTTGATCGACCTGGTTCTGAAACGGATCCGGAAAGATTACGGCTCGGTAGACAAATATCTGTCAAAAGGCTTAGGACTGACAGAAAAGAAACGGAACGCGTTAAAAGATATTTTGTTATATTAATGTGAATCCGAATTATTTATCTACCTTTGTACCCTCTGAATTTATTATATATACACATATCACATTTTGAAAACATTTGAAGAATTAGGAGTTGCCGCCCCCATATTGAAGGCAATCCAGGAAATGGGTTACGAATCGCCCATGCCGGTACAGGAAGAAGTGATTCCTTTCTTACTGGGAGAAGACAACGACGTAATTGCATTGGCACAAACAGGAACAGGAAAAACAGCCGCTTTCGGGTTGCCCATCCTGCAGAAGATCGATGTGACAAGATATCAGCCTCAAGCACTCATACTTTGTCCCACCAGGGAACTTTGCCTGCAAATTGCAGACGACCTGAATGATTATTCCAAATATATCGACAACCTAAAGGTGCTGCCGGTATACGGAGGTTCGAGCATTGAAAGTCAGATCAAGACACTGAAACGTGGTGTACACGTAGTAGTCGCTACACCGGGCCGTCTGTTGGACTTGATGAACCGTAAGACAGTCGATCTGAGTACGGTAAAGAACGTGATCCTCGACGAAGCGGACGAAATGCTGAACATGGGTTTCACCGACAGTATCAACGCGATCCTGGCTGAAGTACCGCCCGCTCGTAACATGTTACTTTTCTCCGCTACCATGCCGCAGGGCATTGCCAGTATCATGAAGAAGTACATGAAGAACCCGAAAGAAATCGTTATCGGGAACAAGAACGAAGGTAACAAGAATATCAAGGATATTTATTATATGGTTCGTGCGCAGGACAAATACCTGGCACTGAAACGTATTGCCGACTATTATCCGAATATCTACGGTATCGTTTTCTGCCGTACCCGTAAGGAAACGCAGGAGATTGCCGACAAACTGATACAGGACGGCTACAATGCAGACTCGCTGCACGGCGAACTGAGCCAGGCACAGCGTGACTACGTGATGCAGAAATTCCGCGTAAAAAATATCCAGCTGTTAGTTGCTACCGACGTAGCTGCCCGCGGACTGGACGTGGACGACCTGACGCACGTGATCAACTACGGTCTGCCCGATGAAGTAGAATCGTATACCCACCGCCGCGGACGTACGGGACGTGCCGGAAAGACGGGTATTTCCATCTCCATCTGCCACGTAAAGGAAAAAGGAAAAATCCGCTTGATCGAGAATATCATCAAGAAGAAATTCGAGAAGGGTGAAATGCCCAGCGGACACGATATCTGTGAAAAGCAGCTTTTCAACCTCGTAGACCAGATCGAAAAAGTAAAAGTAGACGAAGAAGAGATTGCCACACTGATGCCGCAGATTTACCGTAAACTGGAATGGCTGGACAAGGAAGACATCATCAAACGTGTTGTTTCGCTGGAATTTAACCGTATGATCGACTATTATAAGGATGCTGACGAAATTCAGGAAGTAGACGAACGCGCAGCCCGCAGTGAACGTGGAGAGCGCGGAGAACGTCGCAGCCATGCGGCTGAAGAAGGTTTCTCACGCTTCTTCCTCAACTTCGGTAAAACAGACGGCCTGTATCCGAACCAGCTGATCGAACTGGTCAACAAATGTGTTCCGGGCAAGGTTCGCATCGGTAAGATCGACCTGCGCGACAACTTCTCATTCTTCGAAGTAGAAGAAGGCGAAGCACAGCGTGTCATGGACAGCATGAACGGTTTCGAAGTTGACGGCAAACGTATTTCTGTAGAACCTGCCCAGGGTAAAGGCGAAGGCGGTGGCAGCAGAGGCGGTCGTGGCGGCGGAAGCCGTGGCGGAGGTAACACACGCGGCGGAGGCAGTGGTTCAAGAGGCGGTTACAAAGGCGGCGGAGGCTACAAAGGCAGACGCGACGGTGGTTTCAGCGGCAGCACTACCGACAGACGTAACAGCGAGAAACCCTGGAGACGCGAGACGTCAGACCGTAACGCACGTAAGAAGAAATATTAACCTTTTTGATTGATATATAAAAGGGCGGAACCGTTATCGATTCCGCCCTTTTTTTATTTCACATCAACCATTCTGCAATACATCTTCTTTAGCCGGAGCATCCGGTTCGGGAGTAGATGCCGGATTGAACGGATCGAAGTAATAGATACCTAATGTCTTCAGGTAATCCAGGAAATACGGTAATTTCTTCATGAACAGACTGCATTCCTTTTCTTTGGCAGGTGTCCAACCGTCTTCCGCCACAGCAACCAAGCGCGGGAAAGTCATAAAATCCAGACGTTTCGTATCCGCCACACGTTCCGTCCACAAAGAGAACTGCAAACCCATCACCTGGTCTTCATAATCTTTTGTCAGATGGATAATAGGTTCGGGGAAACGGTACACATCTTCGATCGTATTGTAACCATTCCACAGACGACCGACATTGTGTTCTCCGTATTGAACGAAATCCGCATAGAACGGACGGCGCGGAGTCATGATCACCTGGTAGCCATTCTCAAGAGCCTTTACCAGCTGATGTTTGCGATCATGACGCCACCACATAACCACTGCCTTGCCCGGAGAAACACCGGCATCGATGATTTCGTCCCAGCCGATCATCGTCTTTCCTTTGGAAGCTACGATATCAGCGGCACGGTTCACGAAATAATGTTCCAGCCCCGTTTCATTCTGTAACTTCTTATCCTTGATGAATTGCTGGATTTCCGGATCGGTAAACCAGCTCTGGTTTCCGTAATGAACCTCATCTCCACCGATATGAATATAAGGAGAAGGAAATAAAGAAACGATTTCATCGAGCACATCGCTGATGAACTGGTAAGTCGTTTCCTTGCAGGGATGGAATGTGAAACCGTCCCATTTACCTTCACCGCCACCGGATAATTCCGGATAGGAACGGCTGACAGCAGTCGCATGTCCGGGCATATCAAATTCGGGAACGACCATAATATGGCGTTCTGCCGCATAGGCTACGATTTCCTTAATCTCTTCCTGCGTATAGAATGTAGCGGGAGCATTCGGATCATGCCAGTTACCGATAGCACCGACAGAGGTCAGTTTCGGATATTTCTTGATCTCGATACGCCAGCCCGGCTCGTCGGTCAGATGCCAGTGAAAGACGTTCATACGAAGAGAAGCCATGATGTCCAGATACTGTTTCACCTTCTCTTTTCCGAAGAAATGGCGGCTTTCGTCCAACATGAACCCCCGCCAGCCATAACGCGGCTGATCGGTGATCTTACAGGCCCGCACCGTTCCTTTGCCGAAACGTGCCAGTTGTTTCAAAGCTTCTTTCGCATAAAACAGGCCGGATTCGGAAGAGGCTTCCAATAAAACCGACTCGGGAGTAACAGTCAATGCATACGCCTCGTCCGGCATACGCAGTTTCTCATCCAGTACCAGGCGAATCGTTCCCTGTGAAGGAGTGCCCGACAATCCCAGTCCTTTCAGTTCGGACGGAAGTTTTTTAGCCAGTTGATCGGCATATCCTCCGTTTCCGGTTACCGGGGATACAATACCTACTGTAAAGGAACCTTTTCCCCCCGACACCTTCGCGGGAGTGGGAAACAAGGTAAGCTGAGCCAATGCCGGTAAGGTCAGGAATACCAGCAATGCGACGATAGAAAATAGTTTTCTCATGGATTATAATTGTTATGTTATCGTACACATCTTAGATTTGGGCAAATATATGGATTTATTCCGATACAGTTTGTATCTTTAGGCACTAAATCAAATGACAAACACATGAACAGATTGTTTATCCTTATTCTTACACTTATCTGCCACTGTCTCATCACCACTGCGCAGGAAATAGAATATGCCCGGCCGGTCAATACACCGGAGAGCTGTACAAGTATTATGGTCGGCAAAAAAGCGTCGACGGACGGTTCGGTCATGACGAGCCACACCTGTGACGGAAACTACCGCACCTGGATGGAAATCGTCCCGGCAGCCACTTACGACCGCGACACAACCGTTGCCATCTACAACGGACGGATGCACACCGAATATCCGAACGACCAGACAAATGTGGAACTGAAAGGGAATATTCCCCAGGCACGTTCCACCTATCAGTTCCTGAATACCTCTTACCCTTGTCTGAACGAAAAGCAGCTGGGTATCGGTGAAACCACGATTTCCGGACGGAAAGAGCTGGTAAACAAGAACGGTATGTTCATGATCGAAGAACTGGAAAAGATCGTCCTGCAACGTTGTTCGACAGCCCGCGATGCCATCCGCCTGATGGGTAAACTGGTGAAAGAATACGGTTACGGTGATTCCGGCGAATGCCTGACCATCGCCGACCCGAACGAAGTATGGATATTCGAGATATTCGGAGAAGGCCCCGACAAGATCGGCGGTGTGTGGGCTGCAGTTCGTATACCGGACGACCATGTCAGCGTTTCGGCGAATATTTCCCGCATCTCCACGCTCGATTTAAAGGATAAAGACAATTATATGGCTTCGGATAACGTGTTCGAAGTCGCTAAAAAGATGGAATTATGGGATGGAAAAGAGCCGTTCCGCTTCTGGAAGGCTTACAGTGGCGGAAATTATTTCGGCGAACCGAAATCTTTCAGCCTGCGTGAGTTCTTTATCCTGAACAGCCTGGCTCCTTCCCTGAAACTGGCTTACGATTCGGAAGAGCTTCCGTTGAGCGTCAAGCCGGATAAACCGGTTGCCGCCACCGATGTAATGGCGCTTTTGCGTGCTACCTACGAAGGGACGGACTGGGATACGACGAAGAATCTGAAAATCCTCGCCAAAAAGAAAGACAGTACGGAGAAAGACACGATAACAAGTCCGGCAGCCAATCCCTGGATGACGACAGACATGATCAATATGCTGAACGGTGTCAAAGACGGTACTGTGGACCGTAACCGCCTGGTAGCTGTTCCGCAATGTTCTTATTCGCATGTGATCCAGTTGCGCAGCTGGCTACCCGATGCTGTAGGTGGTGTTGCCTGGTTGTCTTTCGATAATCCGGGACAGAGTCCCCGTATTCCTATTTTCTCCGGTTCCACCGCACTTCCGCCCAGCTTCGGTATCTGCGGGCAGCACCGTCACCGGAAAGATGCAGCCATCTGGTCGTTCCGTGAAGCCAACAAACTGGCAACTGTCCGCTGGGGACTGACAAAAGAGAAAATGCAGGCAGCCATCACCCATTTCGAGGAGAAGGGACAGCGGGAATTACCTTTTGTCGAGAGCCAATACAAAGAGATACAGCAGGCAAAAGGCAGCGAAGCCGCCAATACTTTCCTGACCGGCTATACTTCCGACTTTGCCGGAGCAACCATGCAGCGCTGGGAAGATATGGCAGACGAGTTCTGGAAGATGTTCGCAAGAGGGTTTTAAATACTGAATTATATACATATCATTAAATCATATCTTATGAAAGCACTATTTATCTCTTGTGCCTTGCTACTTTCCGCTTTCAGCGCGTTTGCACAAGGTTATCAGTTTACCGAAGTGGTGACCGTTCCGGCTACCCCGGTAAAGAACCAGGCTGCTACCGGTACTTGCTGGTGTTTCGCCACTACCTCATTCATGGAGTCAGAGCTATTACGTATGGGTAAAGGCGAATACGACCTGTCCGAAATGTTCATTGTCCGCCAGAAATATATGAATCAGCTGCAGGACAACTACCTGCGTCGCGGAGAAGGTAACATCGGACAAGGCAGCTTGTCTCATACCTTCATGAATGCGTATCGCCAGGTTGGGATCGTCCCCGAAGAGGTCTATAAAGGAATCAACTACGACTCCGAACGCCACAACCACTACGAGATGGCTCAGTATATGGAGGCAATAGCCAATGTCGCTGTCAAGAACAAAAAACGTAGTCCTGAATACGACAAACTGATCAAGAACCTGTTCGATACCTATCTGGGAGAACTGCCGGCAAAATTCACATACAAAGGAAAAGAATACACTCCCAAGTCGTTTGCCGAATCATTAGGATTGAATATGGATGATTATATCGAACTGACAAGCTTCACCCATCATCCTTATTATAAAAAATTCGATGTGGAAGTACCGGACAACTGGGAACATTCCCTGATGTACAACCTGCCGCTTGACGAGATGATCGAAACGGTAGATTATGCCTTAAACAACGGTTTCACCGTATGTTGGGACGGCGACGTAAGTGAAAAAGGCTTCTCTTTCAAGAATGGCGTAGCCATCAACCCGGAAGTAAAGAAGGTGGAAGACTTCTCCAATACCGACCGTGCCCGTTTCGAGAAGATGGACGAGAAAGAACGTCTGGAAGAAGTGTATAAATTCGAGCAGCCTTACCCCGAAATCAAAGTAACTCCCGAGATTCGTCAAGAAGGTTTCGAAGCATTCGTCACTACCGACGACCATCTGATGCATCTGACCGGTATTGCCAAAGACCAGAACGGTACTAAATATTACATCACCAAAAACTCCTGGGGCACAGACCGCAATAAGTTCGGTGGTTATCTGAATATGTCGGAAAGCTTCGTCCGCGCCAAGACCATTTATGTAATGGTACACAAGGACGCAATCCCGAAAGCGATCCGAACAAAATTAAGTTTATAAGGGAATATCATTCATTGAGTTCATTTAGCAGCTCTATTCCTTGTAAATCAAAAGCACAACAGATGAATGCACGAAGTAAAATTGCATTCATTTGTTGTGTTTTTGCATTCATCCCGTCATATTACGGGTTGAAATGTAGTTCAAGGTAGGAAGCCAACTTGCCAGTCAGGCAATAAGGTAGATTTATCAATGTAAAGCTCTTTCCTTCCGGTGTTTGAATATCTTCCTTATGATACGGTCCTGCATATAAACGAACAGCCACCGGCGAACCAGCGATCAGTATTAAATGACTCGTGACCAGAAAAACAATATCTCATTTTATCAATATTCTTAGTGTTTAGCATTATGAAATATATTTTCTAATTCTCTCATTTTCTCCATCAGCACAGCGAATGTAGGTTTTTCCCCATATATCATAGACGATAGCATATCCTTGTAATCGTTGCGCCAATCGTCAATGACATCATTGGGAGGTAATAACCTTATGCGTTTGCGAATGTCAGGAGTATAATCTACCCCACTCATACTTGTGAACAATTCACGATGATGGTGTATTGTATTCCAAAGTTCATCGTTGGCGATAGCCCTTGCTGCAATGTCGGTGCTCATCATCTGCACTAAGTCATACAGATGACGAGATTTACGATTAGCCTCTCTTGAACATTGAGACGAAAACAGCTCATGCAACAAAAATACCTTTTCAAGAAATGTCTTCTCTGCTAAGGCTGTAGGTATCATAACTTGCTTAATTGTTGTACTAACAGGTAACACATCTTCTAAAACACTTGTTATCGCAGCTTCTGCTGTGGGTTCGAGTAAGGAACGAGCACCAACCTCTAGTTTTACCTCTGAATGCAAATAAGGTAAGTCTTCATCGAAAAGAGATTTGTAGCGAATGTGTATCACTCTTGGTTCTGGGTATGTTCCATCACCCTCGCCGTCAGGATCGGCTTCTACTTGAAGCCATTTCTCCATGTCTGTTTCGGTAGATGATTAGCTACAGGTAATGTGAAAACCATTTGTAGAACCACAGTTACCCATAAGTCTTTCTCAACAGCTTGTACTGGCAAGCCAGTTTTATTGGCAGCTTGGATAAGCACCATTTGCTGTTGTTCCTTCGATAATTCAAAGTAATTATTCATACGCTTGTCTAATGAAGGTTCTTATCCATGCAGGCATGAGTGCTTCGTCTGCCAATACATTTTCCTTTTGTTCTTTCTGAAGCACGTTCTTAATTTGCTTGGCTATATCACCAGTTACATTATCTTTCCCTACTTCTTTCAGGGCAAATGTAACAAGCATTGCGAGTGGATTTGTGAATGAGAGATTTTTGGGGGTTGTATATTTGAACTGTATTGAGCGGCCATTTCCTAGGCTTACCTTACGGGGTGCGCCATCTGTCAGATAAACGACGTTCATTGGCACTTGTGTAGATATGCCCAATTTATTCATGGCATAAATACCAGTTGGAACGATACGAGCTTTATCCCTACGAGCTATGGTTTCAGCTATCTGTTCTATGGATGGCATCAATATACCAAGTCCTAAGACTGTATCAATCTCAGGATATGAATATATGCCTCTCGCCAAACGGATGATGTCAGCTTTTGCGGTCAGTCGTTCAAGACTTTTTCCAACTGCCTTGACCTCTCCGTATGACGTAAAATCAGAAGGAAAGAAGATGCTTCCTCTTCCTTTGGCTTTAATAGCTGTCAAAATACTGTCTTCTATGCTTGCCATTACATTCTATTTGTCGCAAATATACAAATTATTTGCGACAAATCCGAAGCTTGTGTAGAATATGAGTGGCTATGCTTAGAGATGAACCAATATAACAGCCTTCCCTACTCCTTTTAATCGATGATAAGGGAGATACTACCTGTTAAGAAAGGAGGAACTATGTGTTAAGTCCTTATATTTTGTTGCTACCCTGTACACCCTGGGATATTACCCTGTACACCCTGCGCGGGCAGCCTGTACACCTCAATCAGCTACCCTGTACAGGGTAGTTTTACTAAATAAGGACTTAACACGTAGTTTGTCGGTATTTAACACGTAGTTGTCTGCCTTTTAACAGATAGTCTGTTAGCGGTATAGATGACAGATGACAAACTCCATTGCAAATAAAAAAAGTATCTGTCATGCTCTTATCCACTGAATGACTACGTGTTACATCAGCGAATGACAGATGACAGATACTTTTCTAAAAACTTTGTGTAGAAAGTTATTTTTCTTGTGGCTACCGGCTCACGTTCGTGAAGCAGTATTCGGTGATATGGCGATACTTCTTTGCCTCATCTATCAGGATAGAGGGGAAAGCCGGTTGGTTAGGCGCATCCGGATAGCCCTGTGTTTCAATGGCTATACCTGCACTGGCATAGTAAGGGGTATTATCTTTCCCGATGTCCGTACCATCCATAAAGTAACCGTTATATACCTGGACGGAGGGCTGGTTGGTATATATTTCCAACATTCTTCCGGAAAGAGCATCAGACAGGCGGGCGGCAAAGTGCAATTCGTCCGATGCTTCGGATTCTTCGGTATCCAAGGCATAGGCCAGGGAGAAACCTTTGTCCTTTTGTATCTGCGGATGTTCCTCAACCAATGACGAGACAATGGTACGGGGCGAACGAAAGTCGAGCGAGGTTCCGTCTACCGGTAACAATCGGCCTGTAGGAATTAATTCACCGTCGCATTCTATGATAGCAGAAGCGTTCAGAGTCAGGTTATGGGATAAGACATTTTTCCTCTCTGCCGGAGCGGAAGGAGATTGCAGGTTGAAGAAAGCATGATTGGTCATATTAACAGGAGTCGGATGGTCGGTCGTTGCTTCACATTCCATCCGCAGGGTATTGTCCGCTTTCAACAGGTAAGTAACCTTCACTTGCAGGTTGCCCGGATAGCCCTCTTCACCGCTTTGTGAATTATTTGTGAACTCGACAGCTTCCTCTCCGGAAGAAGAAATATATGTACGGAATTTCCAGTAACGGTTGTGAAAAGCATCGATTCCACCGTGTAAATGGTTACGAACAGGTGTACCGTACACATCGTTGGAAGCTAACAGATACTCCTGCCCTCCTATCCGGAAACAGGCATTACTGATCCGTCCGCAGACACGACCGACGATAGCACCGTGGTATTTTTCACCTGCCGTCCGGTAACCGTTAAGCGTATCGAAACCCAGTACGACATCAGACATGCAGCCATTCCGGTCAGGTGTCCACATACTTACCCAACGTGCACCGTAATCGGTGAACTGGGCGACAAGACCGTTACGGTTCCTCAATGTGATCAATTCAGCGGCAGGGATCAATCCCCCGCCGCTGAATGTCGATGCAGATAGAAGTTTCATATAAGAAGGGATACTTTATTATTGTTTTACGATCTTGAAAATACGGCTTTTGAAAGCTCCGTACAACGGAAACTCGACACCTATATTCATTAACTGGCGGCCTTTATAAATACCTTCCATGCCGTCGATCCGATAAGAAGCATCCGCTTCCAGTCCGCGTAGTTTCACCTTTTTGGGGCATTTGGTCTCCGGAATGGCGTTGTCAGGATATTCTGCCAGGTTATATACGAATACTACAGATTCCGTTTTCGGCTTATTGACAAACTGGAGTACGCTCCGGTTATTTTCATAGGGGGAAACGAGACGGTAATGATCGCCTTTATGAACCGTTTCACGGATCTCTTTATACAGGGCAATCTTCTCACGAGCCGTTTCTTTCTCCTTATCGGTCCACTTTGTTATGTCATAGCCGACACCCAGCACACCGCACATGGATACGTCGAATTTAAATTCCAGCGGATGCTTTTGGTTATGCCAGTCCTCCTGCGTCACCCAACTGATCATGGAATTGGACGGGAAAGCATTCAGGAAAGAATACTGGATGAAAGTTCGTTCCACCGGATCGGTATTATCGCTTGCCCAACAGAAATCGGTACGTGCCATCATACCCAGGTCCACTCTTCCCCCGCCACCGGCACAGTTCTCGAACCACACATCCGGAAATTCGGCACGTAGCGTCTCAAACAGGCGGTACAGGTTTTCGATATATTTGATACGCACAGCCCGTTGCTCGTCGGTCGGTGCAGACAGGAAGCCCGGTTCAGTCACCCCGCGGTTCATATCCCATTTGATGAATTTGATATTGTTTTCACGCAACAGAGTAGAGAAGCTGGTATACAGATACTGATAGACATCCTCACGAGCAAGATTCAGCATCAGCTGGTTACGTGTCTCATGACGGGTACGGTTGGGATAATGGAACACCCAGTCAGGATGCTGACGGTAGAGGTCGCTGTTCGGATTCACCATCTCCGGCTCTATCCAGATACCGAAATCCAGCCCCATAGCATTGATCTTATCGATCATCGGCTGCAGGCCGTTGGGGAATTTATTCTTATCGACCGTCCAGTCGCCCAGACCGCCTTTATCGTTCACACGGCCTTTAAACCAGCCATCGTCGATCACGAAAACCTCGACACCCAGCTCTTTAGCGATCTTTGCCAATGCCAGCTGATGCTCTTCATTCACATCAAAAGTGGTCGCATACCAGCTATTATACAAAACCGGGCGTACCTGATCGCGATGGGAAGGATACAGCACCTTTTCACGGGTAAAAGAGGCCAGGTTCTGTGAGACACCTTCCATCCCCCGATTGGTATATCCTATCATCATTTTGGGGGTAGTAAAACTTTTTCCGGGCTGAAGAACCAGGAGTTGATCCCAGAAACTGATACCTCCGGTCACCTGTACCTCGCCGGGAGCATACTTTTCGAAATCCATCCGCCAGTTGCCGCTATACTGCAAAGTGCCGAACCAGACTTCCCCGCAGGTCTCTTCCTGCTCGCCTTCCGGCCTTATCGCAAAGAAAGAAGAACCGTATGAGCGCAGGTCTTTTGTCTGAATTGTTTTCAGTCCCTGGGTCAGTTTGGTCACGTTCATCTGGTATTCGTAGCCCCACCTGCCGGACAGATGCGTCAGTTCATAGGCATCCTTCGGCAGAAAGAAGGTTCCGGACTGGGCATTTTCGATATCGATACTGCCTTTCTTTCCCGTATTCTTTATCTCTATCCACTTTTCCAGCAGATCGTATTCCGGAAGGACACGGATATATTCCGTTACCGCCAGCGGATAAAACTTATCTTTCTGATGGATAGCCAACGTCGTGTATCCATCCTGTGTCAAAAGCTCCGAACCGGCATAAGTCAGCTCTATATCCCTCACCCGGTCTTTAAAGACAGCTTCCAGCATCGGAGTGGTAGCCGAATAGCCGCCGCGAACCGTTACTTCCTCGCCTAACGGATGGCGAAGCATGTCCGGATCCTGGCTTTTATCACCGAAATAAAACATATTCACAACTCCCTGTTCAGACACACGTATCTGATAAATAAAAGAGCGCGTAGACAATGTCCACGACTTTCCGTCATTACCCGTTGTAACAGCAGACTGTTGTGCCCAACCCATCCCTGTCACCAGTGCAAATAACACAATAAACAGCTTCTTCATAAGTTACTTTCTTTTTACATTAATCAATAAATATCTTCCGGTTTGCTTGTTTCCGCAGAGGTTCCGCCCATAAGCAATCGGGACAAAACTCCCGATTCCATCGTGTTTGACGGGTTAAATGCATTGCTTTTCATATATTCAAGCAGACTGAAATATAACTGACGCGCTTCCGGGCGTTGCTTCCAGTCAGACAGCAAATCCATAGAACAGAACAGGAGTTTGCCCGCTCCGACTTTCACCTCAAACAGATTCGACAAGCGGCGGTTATTGGCAAAGTTATCGACAACCTCCACCAAAGGCGTTACAACAGGCAAACTGTCTGTCACGACCGTCCGGGACTGTTTCAGCAATGACCACCATTGCCAGTCGGTATAGTTGCCTGTCGGGAAATGACGGAATGCCGGATGCGTGGCATCACATAAGATACCCATCGAACCTGCCTGCTTCGGGAAATGAACCGGACTCCAAAACACCGGAACGAATTTGCCTTCCAGTCCTTCCACCTTCTTATAATCGGGGTTATACAATACTTTCTTTCCGTCGGCTAACGCCTTTTGAGCCTCCCGTTGGTCACGAGTAACGATGATTTCACCCTTTTCAGTTGTCAACTCTGCCGGATATACCCAAACAGACCATTCATTCCGGTAAGGCGTATCCTCCAATGAAAGCGATAAAGTCAGGCGGCCTGCTTCCTTCCGATTCAAAGGACAACTGATCGCCACAGGCAATTTGTTCAATCCGATGGAAAGGGGCTGACAAGCGATCTTTCCCTGATTCATCTCTTTTCCCGCCTCATCTTTCAATACCCAGGAAAGAGATTGCCCGCTCAGCTCGCGATCGGTAAAGTTCGCAATCTCCACAGATGCCGTAAAAGTCTCATCGTTTGTATAAACAGCTTTCGGAAAACGTGCCAAAGGAGTTACCGGAGCACATGCCTGACGGAAAGTCTCCGCATCGGTTACCCCCTTACTGTCCCAAAAGGCATCCAACAGACCGACCAAAGCCGTTCCCTGTCCGGGAAAGTCGTGCAAGTCCAGCAACTGGAAACCACTGCAACCAGCCGTTTTCATCGCACGTTCTATCTCTTCCTTATAGAGAATAGATGCCAGATAACCGGATGCTTTCAGGTAATCACCGGCTTTATCCAAAAGACCTTTCTGTTCCAGTTCCTGTCTGACACCTTTAAAGTTCAGAGGGTCGAGTACACCTGTATATTTATCTATCTCCTTCAGGTTCGGGAAAATGGAATACTGTCCGATCTCGTGGGTGATCAACGGAACGGTCATGCCCTCGACGGATGCAACATAATCTTTGTCAAACGAAGGTGACTGGGTATCGAACACACCCTGACCACGTACCCAGCCTTTCTTTGTCCATTGCGTGATAAAGAAATCATCGTCCGGTTCGGGCCAGTCACCATGACCTCCTTCAAAGGTAAAGGAGGTAGTTGTATAGAGATGACGCGGGTCCTGCGATTTGACATGTTTCAGTAATCCGGTCAGGAAATCAAAATCGGGTTGCAACTCATTACCTAGACTAAAGAAACAGAAAGAGGGATGATTTCCATATTCCGACAGGATACGGTCGGCTTCAGCATACAGGAATTTGTTTGTCCGGGCTTCTTCACCCACTTTCAAAGACCAGAGAGGCAGCTCCACCTGCAGATAAAAGCCCAAAGAATCCGCCACTTGAAAAGCGGCTTTCGGCGGGCACCAGGAATGGAAACGGAGATGGTTCAATCCCCATTCGCGGGCAGTGAGGAATACTTTCTTCCATCCTTCCGGTTCCATCGGCGGACGACCAGTAAGGGGAAAAATACAGCATTCGAGCGTTCCCCGCAGAAATACCTTCTTCCCGTTCAATAACAGATCTGACTGGTTTCGGCTAAATTCACGCATACCAAACCTAACACTCCCTTTTGCCTTCTGTGAACCAGCTTCCACCTTCAGATCCATTGTATATAGAGTAGGGTTAAATTCACTCCACACTTCTATCGAATCACCCATCGGACAGGTGATGTTCACCAGGTTTTCACCTGGCTGAAAATCCATCTGCTGCTCGAAAGAAGCTATTTGCAATCTGCTTGTTGAGTTTTCCACCTTAGCCGACAACATACCTTCTATTCGTTCACCTGCATTAAAGACCTTACCTTGTATGCGGATTTGCTTACGGGTGATATCCGGATACACCTGCAGATTGTCGATGGAAAGGGCCTCTTTTGCAGTCAGAGATATTTCTCCGATGATACCGTTCCACATGATCTGCGTTTCGTTGGTGTAGGCATGCGCCATATCATTGACAGAAATATCGTGTTGTTTCCGGTTATCGACACGGATCGCCAGCTTGTGTTTACCGGGTGTCAGATAGTCCGTCAGGTCGAAACGATGCGGACTGATCAGGCTTTCACAAGTTCCCGGCACAGATTGTCCGTCTATCCAGACTTTCGTCTGCCAGATAACGCGTTCCAGTTTCAGTTCGATAGATTTGTCTTTCCAGTCCGATGGAATCGTGATTTCACGCGAATACCAGGCGGGACCGACATAGCTGTTCCGACGGGTCAGGTGAAGTATCTGCCGCTTGCCGACTGAAGGAGGCAAACTGTTCGGAGTGCCGTAGCCTGCCTCATCGGTAGTCCCCGGTAACTGTATTTTATCGGTAAACGAATGTTCAAACCACTTCTCCGTTACTCCGACATCAGTACTGTCCAAAGCAAACTGCCACTCTCCGGCTAAAGATATCACCGGCGACGTTTCCTTACAAGCAGGAAATGCCATCAGAGATATACATACAAATAGAAACTGCTTCAGCATATTTTATTATTTTAGTAATTTGGTTATTGTCTGATGTGAATGTTTCTAAGGTTGTCAAATTTGAGCTATCTGTTCATCCGGATTGAGCCAATTAGTGCCGTTGTCTTGAGTTACAAGGATATACGTGTTCTTGTGGCGTCCTTACAGGACTTAAAAAGACAAACTTAACTTACTTAGACCCAAGGTTAAAACCTTGGGCTAGCTTGGCACGCCCTTACAGGGCTATTAGTCACTAAATCCATATTGGAATCAATAAAAACAGACTCAATTCTTTCTATTATTGGCACATTGGCTCATTATTTTCTATAATTAAATCATTTCCCGATGTATCTGTACTCCCTGATGGTTATTATCCATTTCGGCAGCAATATTGAAATACTTCATTGCTTTTTCGGTATCTCCCAAGCCCAGGTGGCCTAATGCCATCAGATAATTGCAGTGGATACGGTTCTTTTTGTTCATATCATCTTCCCAAATCTGCAGGTCCGGCAGGGAGACGGCGAAGTAATCCATCTTAAAGACATCATACACATGCTTTTCACCATAGGAGATCAGATTGTTGAAGCGACCGCGTGCCTCGTCTTCACGACCCAGTTTACGCAAGGCCAATCCCTGATAGAATATTTTATCCGGCTTCTGGTCGTTGTAATACATGGCAGCAGCAGGCTGACTGTTTCCGACACTCGCTTTGAGGAATAATCCGGTTGCTTCTTCATTGCGTCCCAATCCCTGCAAAGCACAAGCTTTATAATAATTGAAATCATTCTCCTGGGCACCGTACAGTTTCCCTTCTCCAAAGTTATGCGGATAGACGAAACATTCTTCTATCAAGTTCAATGCATCCTGATATTTCCCTTCCGACAGCAATTGCTTCACCAGCTCTACGCGGGCAAGCTGATATTGGGCAGGAACTTTACCTTCTCCCCCTTCCCACGGATGGAACTGGCGGGCATCGATCATGCGGATGGCTTCTTCATACTGTCCAAGCTGGTTGAGTAAAGTGACATATTCCAGATAGAGGTCATCGCGCTCGAAAGCGACTTCTTTGTGTTTATCCAGGAAAGCCAGCCGATCGGCATGCGGACGGTTCAAGCGTTTATACAGTTGGTCGAGCTCCATCAAAATACGGGCGTCGGTCGGATCGAGGGCAAAAGTCTTCTCCAATAAAACAACTGCTTCTTCCTGCTTATTCAGTTTATTGAAATAAGCCAGCGAAAGGTTACGCAATACGGTCGGGAATGTTTCATCCTGTTTCTTCGAAGCTTCCCAACAGGCAATCGCTTCCGGATACTGACGTTTGTCGTACCACAAATTGCCCAGGTAATACAATGCTTTCGGAGCCTCGGCTGCAAAATCAATCACTGCCTGAAGAGCCAGAATAGCTTCCAACGTATTCGGGAAACAACAGTCGGGTATTTGCTGTTCAGCCTCATGGATTGCCGCCAAAGCCTCTTCTTTCCGATCCAAGCAGATCAGGAACCAACTCTTATAATAATGTAACATCGTCTGATCGGCAACCTGCAAATCGATGGCCGTCTCAGCCACCTTCAATGCTTCTTCCCAGCAACCTGCCGATGCATAATCGAGTGCCAACTCGTTATAATTATGTCCTTCCGGACGCATCAAAGCAACCAGTGCTTTCAGATCGGAATCGTTCCCGGTTATCAGATACTTTTCAAAGCCGCAACCAAAATTGAAACGGTCGATACGCAACGATTCGTCGATCAGGGCAATCGCCTCGTCGTTTCGTCCCAGATGACGAAGAATAACAGCTTTCAAATGACGTCCCCGCAAGTTATGCCAGTTGCGGAGCAGGGATTTATCTATTTCATAAAGAGCTTCTTCCCACTCTCCTTTTGCGACTGATAATTGGGCGAGAGAATAATAGCCGGCATCCTGCCAGGCTGCATTCCAACAGGCTTTATAGAAAAAGTCGTATGCTTCTTCATTCTTTCCCTGATATTTCAGGGAGAGACCCAGGTTGTATAACGGTTCGCCGTCATACGGATTTGGATTCCGCTCGGTCAATGTCTTCACCGCCTGACGCAGATAAGGTTCTGCCTGGGCAAACTGTCCTTTGCGGATCAGCCACAAGCCCATTGCATTATTATTGCGTACATCGGTCGGATCGCGGCGGATGGCTTCCCGATAATAATCCGTAGCCGAATAGGTAGCATGGCGATACTGTTCCAGATGCAGACCGGTCAGGTAGAGTTGTTCGGTAGTCCGTACATCTTCCGGATCGAGTGCTGCTTTCGCAGGTTCGGGAACTTCTTTGATCACATCGGGTTCAGGTTCCCATGTCAATACCTGTTTGCCTTTTGCATTACAGATACAAACCTTCACATCACACAAACTGTCGACAGGAACAAACTCCTCCAGTACATTTTCGGGGGTGATATCACGGGTAATATCGAGACAGGTCTCCCCTGCTTTTTCGATGGTAATATGCAGCTCCTTCTGTACCGAAGTGGCAAATATCTTTAATAAAGCGCCCTTTCCATCGGGTTCTATGTTCATCAGAAGGTCGGAAGAGGCGTTCTTTACGACACCCAGTTCGCGGTAAGGCATGAAGTACTGGGTGAATGTTTTTTCTTCGTAAGGTTGCAGCCAGGTGAAGTCGGGCTGATTGTCGGTATAGACACCGGTCATCAGTTCGATATAAGGGCCGTCGGTATCCGTCAGGTTGCGGTCCCAGGCCTGTCCGAAATCGCCGTTCCCCCAGGTCCACTGCTTTTTACCCGGTGAGATGTGATGGTTCGCCACATGCAGGACACCGGCACGGGTATCGTTCTCATAGCCTCCCACAAAGTTATATTTGGAACGGATCGCCATATAAGAGGTAGGAACCGGGATATTCTTGTAACGGGAAATATCCACGCCTGCCGAATAGTCCATCTTATAGTAAGTGCCCGTAGCAATCGGATAACGCGAAACATCCCGTTTTCCATGATCGAAAACGGCGTTTACATCGGCAGGAAATACCGATTGATAGGCATCATTTACGGCAACTGCCGGGTTGGCCCACCAAAGGAAGGTCTGTGGAACCGGAGTCGGATTATACAATTTTCCCTGTATCTCCAATACTGCACGTCCCGGACGCAAGGTAAAACCGGCCATCCCTTTCTGATGGAACATCCGTTCGCGTTCGCTTACCCAAACGATGGCACTTCCATCGGCACAACGTTCGATCGTATAGTCGATCGGCAGGAACGTACTCGGACGGTGATGTTGCGGCCAGTTAAATTCAATACCACCGGAGATCCACGGTCCGGTCAGTCCGACCAAAGCGGGTTTGATAACATGGTTATAGTAGATGAAATGGCGGTTTTTAATCTTATCGTACGCCATTTGTACCCGTCCGCCCAGCTCGGGAAGGATCATCACTTTTATATATTCGTTTTCCAGCCAAACAGCATGGTAACTCTTTTCCTCGCAGGTATCCTCTATCTTTTCAACCACCGGATAAGGGTAAACCACACCACTGCTTCCCTGGTAAACACGCTTCTCCAGGAACATCGGATTCTTTTCAGCTTTGCCAATACCGTAGGTAGGAAGAAGGATATCTTCTTCCCAAACTTTCACATTTTCAGTCATTTCAGTATATTTATTTCGTTAATTCTTTTTCCAGTTCCTCTAAAGTTTTACCTTTTGTTTCAGGAAGTTTCGCACGGATAAACAGGAATCCGCCCAGACAGATAAGACCATACAGCCAGAAGGTTCCCGAAGCGCCCACCGCTTCATTCAGTATCGGGAAGGTATAGGTCAACAGGAAGCAGGCCACCCAAAGGAAGAAGGTAGAGATCGCCATTGCCATCCCGCGTATCCGTACCGGGAATATTTCGGAAAGAACCACCCAAACCACCGGCGCTAGCGACATAGCATAGCAGGCAATAGCCATCACTACCAATAGAAGCATCGGCCAGCCGCTCATTTCCAGGAAGTAGCAGGTACCTAATACCGCGTAAATAATGGCCAGCCCAGCAGAACCGACAAACATCAGGGTACGTCTGCCCCATTTATCCACCGTATAGATAGCGACGAAAGTAAAGATCACATTAGTCACCCCTGTCACTACAATATTCATCAAGACATCAGATACGGCATAGCCTGCCTCTGAAAATATCTCATGTGCATAATTGAAGATCACATTGATACCACACCACTGCTGGAAGATAGCCAGTACGATCCCGATCACCAATACATTCCGGACTCCCGGCTTCAAGAGTGCACTCCAGTTTGCTTTTTCCTCCTTTTTATCGGTCAATTGGGCTAATTCGTTCAAAGTCTGATCGGCATACTCATCACCACCGATACGCAGAAGAATGCCTCGTGCCTGTGTGGTCTTTTGCACGGTTGCCAGCCAGCGAGGACTTTCAGGAATAATAAAAGAAAGGACAAAAAACAATCCTGCCGGAACCAGCTCCGCCCAAAACATCCAACGCCACGCCCATTCGATACTGTTTGCCGTCAGCGTTTCGCCCCCTTGTGTAAAGTATTCTCCGATCTGCCAGTTTGCCAACTGTGCCATCAGGATACCTAATACGATTGTCAGCTGATTGAGGGAAACGAATTTTCCCCGGACTGAAGCCGGAGCTACCTCAGCGATATATACCGGCGATACGTTCGAAGCAATCCCGATACCGAACCCACCGATGATACGATAAATAATAAACCAGGTAAAACTGTCGACCGCCCCTGTCCCATAGGCCGACCATACAAAAAGAAAAGAAGCGATGATCAACATTTTCTTGCGCCCGTATTTATCACTCCATTCGCCGGACAGTAATGCACCCACCAGGCAACCGATCAAAGCACTACTCATAGCCCATCCGCGAAGAGCGGCGGAGCCTTCCAACCCAAAGAACGGTTCATAAAATATCTTTGCACCACCGATCACCACCCAGTCGTAACCGAATAGCAATCCTCCCATGGCAGAGACGAGACAGATAAGTAATAAATAAGCTGTTGTTCGCTTCATGACAATAGAATTAAAGTTATGGTGCAAAGAAACGGTCTTTCCGCTAATAGTGAAATAGATAAAACCGACTTAAAGATGGACAATCTTTCGAATTCCCTCTCTAAGTCGGTTTCAATATAAGTATCCATATTATATTAACGAAGTCTTTCAAAAATCGTGTCAGCAAAACGTTCCCCTAAATTAAGAAGCCCGTATGTCCCTAAATGTACATCGTCTTCAGGCATGGGTGTCTGGTAATCGTTACATCGCATTTGTAGATCATCCGCAGGGACTAATATTGCATTTTTTACCGAGAGTTCGGAACCTGAACTTTCAGAAACAGCCACCTGTGCTTCACGTACCAATTCACGACCAGTAAAACGCGGAGCAGCAAGTGGCATAACTGTTCCATAAATAAACAATAGACTATCACAAGAAAACTCTTTCCGAACTTGTTCAATAAAGTTTTTCAAGTTTGGTCCATAGTGGCGAGATTGGTCCATTCCGGCAATATCGCGGGCATCTGCTTCTCCCTGCTGCCATACCATGGCTCTAATAACCGGATGAAATCCCTGTCTCTCCAAATCCTTAATGCCACTATATACAGTCTCAACGAACTTTACATATTCTTCTCCTCGAACATCACCTGAACGGTTTCCCGGATTCCATTGCTCATACAAATTGGAACCGGACAATGCATGCTTAATTAATGCGACACGACGTTCCGGATACAACTTTTGCAATTTTGTCCCTAAGCTTAGTTCCACTCCGAATTTATCTTTTGTTTCTGAAGCCTGACACAACGGTCTCCAGCATTCTCCACCTTCACCATTATTTAAAAAGCGAGAATAATAAAACAGTACGGTAGTATCTAACCGGAAACTGACCGGAATATTTCTGACATATCCCTGTCCTGTTGCATTCGATTGTCCACCAATCAAATATACATCTACTACCTGAGCGGTCATAGATAAGAATCCACTCACTGTAATAAATAAGAATAGAACGAACTTTCTCATACTATCTTCATCCAAATTTCAGAAATATTCATCAATCAACAACTTTACTATCCCACCAAGTTTTATTCGGTTCAAAGCCCGGAGAAAGTTGCAGCTTGCGTTCTTTTTCCAATCTTAACAAATTATCGGTCTGTACTCTCTTTTTATAAGCGGCTTCTTTTACCGGATCATATTGAGGATCGGGAGCAGGATATTTTGCACCGGCTTCAGTTAGCCAAACTGACAATTTTTTACTCAGGAAAGCGACTTTCTCCGGATATTGTGCATTCAATGGTTCCGATTCGGTCTGATCTATTTTCAGATTGTACAATTCATTTCTTCCATCTTCATAATAATGGATCAGTTTCCAATCCCCGTCACGAATGACCGAAGACGGCTCACCTCCTTGATTACCGTAATGGGGATAATGCCAGTACAATGCCCTTTTCGGTAATATTTTCCCCTCCAAAACAGGAATCAGGCTCTGCCCATCCATATGTTGCTCCGGCAACAAAGGTAATCCGGCATATTCCAGGATAGTCGGGTAAAAATCCGTACCGATAGCAGGTATATCCGTTGTCGTACCATGAAGCGGACAGTCAGGATCCTGTATAATAAACGGGACACGTAAGCCTCCTTCCCACTGACGCCCTTTACCTCCACGCAACGGCAAGCAAGAGGTGGAATAGTTATCTCCGGAAGATACTCCACCGTTATCTCCTGTAAAAATAATCAATGTATTTTCTGTCAGTCCCAGCTCTTCCAATTTATCTAATACGACCCCAACAGCATCATCCATTTGTTTGATCAGCCCAGCATAAATAGGATTATCCTGTCTTTGACGGACAGGTAACGTCCGATCTACCTTAAAACCTTCCGGAGCAATACCCATCGAATCTGCTTTATTCCGGTAATGACTCCAATTCTCCTCTGTAGTCTGAATCGGTCCATGCACCGCATAAAATGAAAGGTAAGCAAAGAACGGCTGTTTCTTATTCTTTTTTGCCTGTTTTTCAATAAAACCGGCTGTTTCCTTAGCCAATCGCATAGACAGGTTCTCCCCTTTCGGTCCATCCGGTAGCTTCGGATTCTTATAAGGAGAAAAATAACCACCTACCGGACTACCGGCTTCGAAACCGCCAATATTGATTTCAAAACCATGATCTTCCGGTGTGGAACCTTCGCCTCCGATATGCCATTTACCAGCCATAAATGTTTTATAGCCATGCGACTTCAATGCTTTAGGTAATGTGACCTCATCTAGAGACATCTTCCAGGCATATTCTGCCGGCAGAAGTTTGGAATGACGCCCCATCTTCCTCCACGCTTCCCCGGAAGCCTCCCCGATCCAGTTGGTAATACCATGGCGGGCAGGCGATTTCCCGGTCATGATGCTGGCACGCGACGGACTGGATACCTGACAGGCTGCATACCCTTGTGTAAACATTACCCCCTGCCGGGCAATACGGTCGATATTCGGAGTATCATAATATTTACTTCCTCCACAAGAGGTATCACTCCATCCATAATCATCTACAAGGATAAATAACACGTTACGGGGTTTCTCCTTCGCCTGCATAGCGGTTGCAGATAAAACACCTGTCCCTACACAACATAAAATCAATAGTTTGTCTTTCATGATATGATTATTTTAATCTCTGCATATTCTATAAAAAGCAGAAAAGTGTCTAAAGTTAATTATTATGAGATAGATTTACTTATAGGAAAAAGGATTTAATACGCATAAACAGAAAAATCAGTAATGACAGGCTGATCCAACGATTCGTTTATACGTAATCGGACTGCCGAAACTTCCACCGGGGTTATTTCTTCCAACCGTTTATGCCCGATGCAACTTCCGGTAGCCAATGTAACCCATTTCCCTTTCACTTTTCCTTCCACTTTGTAACTACGAACACGTTCTCCCAAACGAATATCTTCAGCAATCGCCAACGCACAAATTTTTGTTTCTGCAGGCAGTTTCATCTGTAACCGTTTACCCTCTCCCTCAACAGAGCCCAACGGAGTATCGTAGCGTCTCTTTATCTCCTGTCCGAATTCTTTCAAGCGCTTCACATCCGCATCCGGCAGCAGCCCTCTGTCGTCAGGCGTAACTCCCAGGATCAATGTCGAATTACGACCTACTGAACCCAAATACATTTTCATCAGATTTTCCAACGGGAATATATGCGCTTCATCTTCCGGTTCCCAAAACCATTCATGACGGCCATTATATCCTCTCAACGGAGCATCAGACATTGCCGGCATATAATACTTTCCATTCGGATCTCCTGTTTTCAGTAACCTGAAGTTGTCCTTAAAAATAATATCCTGATTTTTGGAATGAGAATAAGGAAATGGGAATGTAGCCCAACAAGGATACGAGACCGTACCCGACTCAGAGCCTCCCCATCGAATGTCGGCACGCTGGCTGTTATGATAAAAAATGATATTCTTCTGGTATTTCTCCACTATAGGCAAAATATCAGCACCACCCAACTCCGGTCCATGGCCGCCACCATCGTACCAAACGATAGACAGATCCCCATAACGTGACATAAGCTCTTCCGTCATTCCTTCACACATTTTATTGTAAAAGGCTTGACGATTTTCCTGAAATTTTGTACCGTCCTTCGGCATCATAAAATCGTATACTCCTAAAAAAGAATTCCACCGTATACCGATATAGATTCCCGGTTGGACTCCGTACTTTCGGCAGGAGTTTACAAAATCACGTACAATATCGCCTTTTCCATCTCTCCATTTAAGAGCCTTCATGCAATAAGGATTCACATCCGACTGGTAAAGGGCAAAACCTGTTTCATGGGTAGCCGTGAGAATAGCTATCTTTACTCCTGCCTCTTTCACCGAACGAATCCATTGATCAGTGTCCAGTTGTTCCGGATTAAAGATATTTATATCCGATATCGGCGTAGTACGATTATAAGCTTGGTTATATTTCTTCCCGTCAAATACGTGCAGATCATAATGGAATACTGCCACTAATTCCGCATTTTGCCAGTTCAGCTGTGCCGATGTCGGCAATGGGAGAACCGCTTTTTCTTTCTTTACCTGCTCCTTTGCCTGACCGCTTACCGGTATTAACAGGGTAAGCAGCAGGAATAATAACCCGATTTTTTTCATTTCTTTGATTAATCTATTTTAGTAATGCAAATCCAACAACTATCAAGGTAATCCTAAAACTTCATTGGTCGACTTCGAGAAGGGAATAGAGGCATTCACTGATTGCAGGTATTCACGCAACTCTTTCTGCAAAGCCTCCGCTTTGGCCGGTTCCTTTTCTATCAAATCGGTCGTTTCACCTATATCCTCTTTCAAGTTAAACAACTCCGCCCGTTGGTCGGCATAATGCCAGATCAGTTTCCAATCACCTTTACGGATGACGCTGTACGGATCGTTTATATCATAAATATGCGGATAATGCCAGAAGAAAGACCGGTTCTTATCCATAGACTTTTTCCCTTTCAATAAAGGAGAGAAATCACGACCATCTACAGTTTCCTTATGTTCAACCAATTCTGTTGCCGAGGCTAAAGACAAAATGGTAGGATAAATGTCTTCTATAATAACCGGAGCGTCACAAACTGTTCCTGCTTTCGTCATACCCGGCACCTTTACCAACATAGGTACACGGATACCTCCTTCGTAAGGAGTTATCTTATGCCCCCTAAGCGGTGGATATTTTTTAGCTTGACGCGGCTGACCGTTATCCGACATAAATATGATTATCGTATTGTCTTCTATTCCCAAACGGCGAACATGTTGCATCAAGTCACCTAAAGACTTATCCATACTCTCCAACATAGAGGCATAAATAGCTTCGAAATCCGTTAAGCCCATCTGCTTGTATTTGTCCAAAAAACGGTTATCTTCTTCCCACGGGGCATGAATGGCATAATGGGACATATACAGATAAAACGGCTTTTTCTCATCTACCGCCTTTTCCATCTCACGGGTAGCCTCCAAAGTCAAAGCTTCGGTGAGATTAATGTCTTTACCATGATATTTCTCCAATCCCGGAACATCCCATTCGGCACCTCCTTTTCGGAAAGCGGCACTGAAATTACGCGTTCCATGATAACTACCCGGACCTCCGGCTGCATGCCCTGCAATATTAACATCGAATCCCAGGTTCAATGGTTCTTCTCCCGGTGTCCCGATAGCCCCCCAATGGGCTTTCCCGACATGTATAGTCTTATAGCCCGCTTTTTTTAAAACAGAGGGCAATGTTTCATGGACATATAGAGTATGTTTAACATCAGGTTCCATAGACATACCGTTTACATTCCATTCTGGCACACCGACCTCTTCATTCTTTGTATGTCGGTCGGGAGATTTATCCTTAAACAATGTCCAGTTCGTCACTTTATGACGTGCCGCATTCTGTCCGGTCATCAAACTTATGCGACTTGGAGAAGAAAGAGGGCAAGCATACGCTTGGGTAAACTTTAGCCCCTGCAACTCCAAGCGTTCCATATTGGGCGTATTGTAATGATTGTTCAACCAAGTCCTTTCTGTATGAAAAGCGACAGAAGTCTCCTGCCATCCCATATCATCTACCAAAAAGAAAATAATGTTAGGTTTTTCTTTAGCGACCAAAGGAAGTGTTCCCATGGCAGAGGCTAGTAAGCCAATACTGATTTTCTTCATATCTTTATTATTTGACTATAGAGTTATTGTATTTCAGCACATGCACAATAGTATGATCCTCCCCATTCATATTGAAGCCGGAAGGCACATACAACCAGGCAGGTTCTCCGTTTTCCATCAGTACCTGCGGACGCTCAAATTTAGGCATTTTACCGTAAATGGCTCGGGCATCCTTCAACTTTTCTTTGCCGACATACCGTTCAAAAGGATAAAAGCCGGCCTCTTTACGGTCGAAATTGATTCCATCGGAAGAGCTCCACAAGATACCACCACCCTCATTCAAAATGCCGTGATTGTCGGTGGTCAACAGGCAGATGCGGTCGTTCCAGACAAAAGCATACCCATCTTCTATTGCCACGTTGTTACGGGTGACAGGCTCGGGATACATGACATAAGGACCTTCGATCTGTTCGGCAAAGGCCACTCCCATCTTCGCCTGATGCGACTTGAAATAGAGCAAAAAGCCGCCTTTGGGATGCTGTAGTAATGCCGGATTATTGACACCGTTCCACGCATGGTATGTCCAATGCTTCGGGTTGTCCGACGGAGACAGGATGCAACCATCCTTTCCCACCTTCTTCCACGGACCGTTGAGGTTGTCGGCAATCAGCATACCGATCTTTTGGTTCTTCGGGTGAGGCGGTTGTTTATAATTATCGTTAGAAATGTAGAGTAAAGCATATTTGTCTCCCACTTTATGAATGGCCGGGTTGTGTATGCCATATTTATCCCAAGTATTTTTTCCTGTCCCGGTAAGCACGACATTCAAAAAGCGAAAAGGACCTTCCGGCTTGTCGGCTATGTAATGGGCTATTTCGCTATGTGACCGCCATCCGGGATCGAACTTATGCTCTATTTTCCAACGGGTAGCAAATAAATGAATTTTACCGTCTTCCCCTTTAATGGGCGATGAGCCCCAAACATGGTAACCGGGTTCGTCGATGACTATTCCCTTGAACTCCCAACAATCGGCTAAAACCTTCTGCTTCTCTTTGGGTTCCGTTAATTTAAAAAATACGATAAACGCATCATTTCCTTTCTTGACGCCGAAGCTAAGCAACGTCGGTACTCCGTTTTCCACATACACAAAGGGACGTTCCATCCTGTCCACTTTCATGACTGTTCCATCTTTCAAAGGAACTTCTTTTTTACAGACCTCGTAATGTTTGGCTTTCTGCCAATTGATACCGTCTTCAGACGTAATCAATCCGATAAAATCACCTCCATGTGCATGGAAGATGGCATAGTAGCGCTTCCTGCTCTGGTCGTACCACATGGATACATCTTCGGTAGGTATATCGGCAAAAGCCGGTTTGTCTGCCAGCCGGAAAGGCCCGGTAGGACTATCAGATGTACCTATCGCCTGTATTAAACGCGGTTTATCAGCTTTTATATCGTCCCCTTTAATAATCAGGTAATACTTACTATCTTCTCCCCTACATATTGCGGGATTGACCGTCACGGTTCCGATAGGTCCGTGAGGTTCTATCATCGGTTTGTCCATTCTTTCCCAAGGACCGTCCAACGACGGAGCCTTGGCGACTCCTGTCCGCTGGTTGGAACGAAGTAAAGGCCAGTATTTATGTGAATAGCCTGTTTTAGCCGCTTCGACCAAATCCTTTTCCGACAACTTTTCTTTACCTGTATTGGTGGAGGTATAATACATATAGTACTTGTCATCGAACTTCTTTACTTTTACATTATGAGCCGTCACAGCATCCCACTTTCCTTTCCTGGCCTTCAACACCGTTTTCCCCATCTTGTAAGGACCTTCCGGTCGCGTCGCCGTGGCATGGGCAATTTCCGAATGGGTCAGCCAAGAGTAAAAACCGATAGATTTGGGCCATCTTGAGTAGAACAGGTGGTAAGTCCCGTCATCATCTTTGATAATGGAATTACACCAATTATAATACGTGGAATCATGCACGAACAGTGCCGGGTCAGCCGGCTGCATCATGGCCGACAGGTTGAGATCGTCAGTCGATTGGGCAAAAGCCGCAATGTTCAACAGAGATGATAAAAAAGTCAATATCAGATACTTTCTTCTCATGGTAAAAGATGTTTAATTGAGTGTTTGATATATGTGTTGTAACGAACCTCGTTACAGGTCTATAACGAGGTTCGTTAAGGAGCGGTAACTCGATTGGTTAAGGGGAAGTAACTAATCGAGTTATTCGATAATTATTTTCCAATCATGTTTTGAACCATCTGCAGAAGAGATACGATAAGTAAACTCTTTGGCCGACAAATCAGTTACAATACCTGCTTTAGGTGTACCATTGATAGGTTCTACCAATGTACCTTTGTGATAAATACGAAATCCTGCATATTTTAAGTCCTCACCCGCTTTGAGTTTCACAGTTGCAACAAAGTCTGCAGAGTCGATAATCGCTGTTCCTTCAGAAATGGTAATGTTACGAACGCCAGTAACAGCCAGCGGAGTTTCATTCTGGTAATATTCCTGTAATTTGACCTCATCATCCGTCTCCAACTTTATTATTTCCACATTATCTATATAGGCATGATCTCCCCATTGCCCCATATCCATTTCGATACGCGGTTCGCAAGAGAAAAGAAATGTAGAGCATGTAATGATGCAAGCAAATAATATCTTCTTCATATTGTTGTTTTATTAATTGTTAATACCATCCGGGGTTTTGTTCCAATGTGACTCCGGCTTTTTCTTTATACAATAAGATTTCACTTCGTGGTATAGAGTTTAAATAATCTCTGTCAGGATCAATATAATATCCACGACCACTATTCGCTTTAAAATCTGCATTTTTATACATTGGATTGATCCATCCGTCAATCACATCAAAATTTCCACCTTGTGTCAAAAGAACCTCTTCCGGTTTTTTCCAGTCGAAACCATCTTCTTTAAGCTTTTCTTCATCATTCCAATAATCAAGATATTCCTGTGCATGTGCTCCGACAGGTTTCCATCCGTTAAATACATCATCAAACATGGCCCATCGTTTGATATCCATTAATCGCAAGCCTTCCAGCATTAATTCGACACGACGTTCGCGCCGAATTTCATTTACAATATTAGCGGCACTCGGATCATATCCATTCCTTTTGTCATACATGATATTCCAACTGTTTATATCACTTAACACCATACCCGGCATATCCACTCTGGCACGAATATAATTAATCGACCTATTTAAATCTTCTTGCGTAATCGTACCTAAAATAGCTTTTGCCTCTGCATAATTAAGCAAACCTTCTTCGTAACGGATAATCAAATCATCCACTTCACCATTATCAAATTCGTCCGCATCGAAAGAAACCCCTTTCCATATTCTATAGCCAGTATAAGCCGGTCTTCTTTGTTGATTCTGAATCAATCCCGGATAACTGGTTTTATGGGCATTTTGGATAGTAGGCATATAATCATAGAATCTGCCTTTATTGGGAGCCCACATTGTTTGTTCCAAACGTGGATCCTTATTTTCAGCCAAGCTATTCATTAATTTAGGATCGAATACGATATCGGATATTTCAGCCGGTTTTCCATCTTTCATCAGATAAGCGTCAATGGCACTTTTAGTAAGCCCTTTATCTATACCTTCCGCATAGGAACGGCACCAAGTCTGTATGACAGCCAAAGAACGCGAATAGCATTTATAAAGAAAGGCTCCGGGAATATTTGCATAATCCTTTTGGTTGAAATATTCGAAATATTCATTTTCTGCACTACCTCTATAAATATTACCCCCATGTTTTTTTATCAGCATCTCACCAGCTTCAACCGCTTTCTTCAAAAAGTCGGAACCATCCTGTCCGCTAACCTGAAACTTGGTTCCTTTACGACCATGATAGTATTCCCAACTACCTTCGTAAAGAGCCACTCTCGTCTGCAAGACCAGGGCAGCATCCTTGTTGATACGACCTGGCTTTGCTTCTCCTTCCCCTTTCCATTGCAAATACATGATGGCGGAATCCAAGTCGGCAATTATACGCTCTGCCACCAACTGGCGGCTATCGCGTGGTCTGTATAACTCTTCACTTTCAGTATCCAACACTTTGTCTATATACGGCACACCTCCAAAAGCCTGCAACAGGTCAAAATATTTTGCAGCCCGGCAATAATATCCTTCTCCCAAAAAGTGTTTGCCCGCAGCAGACATATTACCAACCTTATATGCATTCGCTAAAAAATAATTGGTTTTACGAATATAATCGTAAGCATTATTCCACGTATCATTTTTTTCACTGGCTATGCCGGATGATGAATGTTTCATCAAGGCATCTGCCGGAGTATTTCCAACAACATCATCGTTAGCACTATTCAAATCTCCCCAACGCAAAGCTGATTGTTTTCGAATAATATTTTCATTATACAGACCATTCATATAGTATTTGAGATCAGACTCAGTCGTGAAGTAAGATTGATCACTCATAGCATCTTGCGGATAACGCTCCAGAAAATCTGAACAACCGGTCATACTGAACAATCCGATCAAACCTACGATATAATATTTTATTGTTTTCATATTCTTTTATTTCCTAATGTGATTAAATACCTACTTTTACTCCAATGGAATATGTTCTCTGAATAGGATATCCGTTACCATTTTGACGAATCATTTGCGGATCCAGATCCAACCATGATTTATTATAGATAAAACCTAAGTTTTCAATACTCAAATTAAATGAGAGACGGCTAATTTTCAATTTACTGATAGCGGCTGTCGGAACAGTATATCCCAAACTGATATTCTTCACTCTCAAATGAGCCAAATTAATCATATATTGATCGTTTGTATTTGCAAAATTCTTTCCTCCCGTATATGCACGTGGGAAGAAAGCATCTTTCGAATACTCAGACCAATAATTTAAATCAACGTGCTGTTGAAACATTCTCCGAGAGGAGTAATCTCCTGTCGCACCAAATGAATTGTAGTTATTAACATATCGTACTTCTTTCCCTACTCCATCCAAGAACATGGAGAATGAAAAGTTCTTCCAATCAAGTCCCAAATTAATGGCGTATTTCATACGTGGGTAGGTAAATCCCAATTCTTTCAAATCCCCCATTGAATACCAAGTTTCTCCAATTCCACTATCAATTCGTCCGTCTCCATTCAAATCTTGGAAAAGCAAGTCTCCTGTATAATACCATCCATTACCAGGCAATACATTGTTTTGCAAACTATTTTTGTCTGTCGCTATTCCTGCAGATTGATAACCGTACAGTTTTCCAAACATTTGTCCGGGAGTCCATGATTTTCTGGATCCAGTAACATTATCCGGATAGCTGACCACATATCCTATATAGTCAGACAAGATAAATCGTACATTATAATTCAAAGGAGAACCTGCCAATACACAAGCTTGGTCTCTCCAAGATAATGACATTTCCCAACCTCTCGTTTCTGAAACGGCATTATTCGTTTGAGGAGGATTCACGCCCAATACCTCGGGTAACGTACTGGCCGGTCCTAATTGGTCGTACACTGTACGCTGATACCAATAATATTCTCCCCTTAAACGATTATCCAATGCAGCTACTTCCATTCCAAATCCCAAAGTTTGAGGTTTTGCCCATGTGATTTGATTGGCAACGATTCCAGGCATGGCAACATATTTAGGGGCATCTCCATCCAATACCATTCCTCCAACGGTTCCGGTTCCCATAGTTGGAATATACAGGTAATTACCCCCTGCTTGATCTCCCAGTTTACCAAAAGAACCGGTGACTTTTAAAGTAGAGATTTGCTCTATCGGCCAAAAAGCTTCACGGGCAATATTCCATCCTGCGGAAACAGAAGGGAAAAATGCCCAACGGGTATCTGCCGGATATTTGGAAGCAGCATCATAACGTCCGTTTACATCCAATAGATAACGACTGTCATAATTATAACTTAATCTGAAGAAAGTACCCATGGTTGACCAATGGTTCTTTTCATCTGTCAGCTTCATATTATCTCCCCATGAAACATTGAAAGAGGGAATATTCTGCGTATACAAACCTGTCAAAGTTCCAATCATATTGTGGTTCTGCTTATATTCTGTTTGTAAACCGACCAATACACTAAAATCATGTTTACCGAATGTTTTATGATAGTCTGCAGTCAAATCCATTGTGTAGTAATTGTTCCTAAATGATTTTTTCCACAATTTATCGACTGTGGCAGAACGCGCAGAACGAAGTCTTTCCCCATTGGGCTCGTCAACATAAGCCACCAATGACGAACGATCATCCAAGGCACTTTGCATATTCCACGAGAAATTTCCTTTCACAGTCAGCCCTTCGATAGGGGTTATTTTCACTCCTCCTGACAACCAGAAATCATCAATTGTCTTATCCATACGTCCTTGTTCCCCTGTCAACATTTGCATAGCAGACAAACGATGCCATGAACCGTCCGGATTTTTAATTGGAATATTGGGAAAATAAGCCAAATTGTTTAAAAAATTACTATCTGAACCGGAAGAGCTATCTGCTCCTCTGTAATTAGGACGAACTGTTTCTTGACGGACATAACGGGTATTCATATTAAATGACAACCAATCTGCTATTTCGGTGTCAACTTTCAAAATGGCTGAATATTTTTTATATTTATCTATGTCTGAATTATAAATACCCTGTCTGAAATTATATCCCAACCCAGCATAATAAGAAGACTTGGCAGTTCCACCAGATACACTCAAATCATGTGTCGTACTGTGGGACACATCACGGAATGCATAATCGTAATAGTCTGTATTGGCATACGCATCCCAGTGTTCACCCCACCGTCCATTAGGCATAATATCATTGTATGTATCCAACTTCCCATCAATATAATCCTGCATTTTTTGAATAGTCTCTTTTGCATAAGGTCCTTCCTGCAAACTATTTCTAAAAGAATTGTTAAGTATGTTGGCAAAGTCTACAGATGTAGCAGATTTCGGCAACATGGAAGGTTGGCTGATCTGGTAACTACCTGAATATTGGATAGATGTTTTTTTCCCTTTTTCACCGGACTTCGTAGTAATAAGAACAACACCGTAAGGTGCCCTTGATCCATAAATAGCAGATGCTGCCGCATCTTTCAATACTGAAATAGATTCAATATCATTCGGATTCACAAAATCCATATCCTGTTCAACTCCGTCAACCAGAACCAACGGAGACCCACTTTCTGTTTTCAAGTTTTTATTACCGTCAACAGTCATTCCGGTAAATCCTCGAATATTCAATGAAGAACTTGCATCAGGAGCACCGGAGGTCGTTGATATATTCAAGTTGGGAACCACTCCCTCCAACATCTCGGCAGTCGTCCTTACCGGACGGTTTTCTAAAACATCACTGTTTACCGTTTCTACTGCTGCTGTCAAATTCACTTTCTTCTGTGTTCCATAAGCAACGACTACAACCTCTTCCAATGCCTGCGTATCTTCCTGCATGACAATTTTCAAAACTGAATCTTTACCTGTCTGTATCTCCAGCGAGTTATAACCAATATAAGTAATCTGCAAAACTGCATTTTCCAAAACCTCCAACGTGAATTTTCCATCAATATCTGTTATGGTTCCATTGGTTGTTCCCTTCACTACCACATTCGCACCGATTACAGGTATTCCACTTTTATCTACAACTGTTCCTGTTACCTTTTTTCTAATATTTTTTTGCGATACATTTTCTTCTATAGAAAGAATAATCTTCTTATCCAATACAGAATAGCCGACATTCGTTCCTGCAAAAATTCGGTCAAGTACTTTAAATATATCACTTCTCTTTTCGGATACTGATACCCGACGCTGCAAATCGAGATGACGGTTATTAAAAAAGAAAGTAAAATCGGATTGATCCTCGATCTCATCCAAGACTTCTTTCACCGTCTGGTTACGAACATCCAGACTCACTGTGGCTTTCTGGGCATAACTGTTCGTGGCTTGTACCAACCCTATAGAGCTGATAATAAAAATAACTAATAGCCTCATAACTAACGGAATTTTTTTAAAGGTTACCCAAAGTGACTTTGTCACCCATAATAATTGGGTACAAAAATAATTTTGCATAATTTTGTTGTGCTAAGTAAAAAAATAGTTGATTACTATGCTTGTCGCCAAACAAGCATTTAAAGTTAACTCATTTCATGCGGGATAATACGCCAATATTATTCCGCATGTTTTTTTAAGGTGGAACTCTCTTCATAATACATACAGTTTTAATAAATTTCTATTCTACTCTTTTCATTGGAAGCCTTATCCTCATCTATATAACGCCATCTTATCTTAGATGATATCTCAAACACTTCTAATATCCTGTCAAGTCGTTGACTTACAAAAGATCCGGTAAATGAATCCTTACTATATCTTGAAGTCGAAACAACAAACTCTACATTATACCGCTTTTCCAGCATACGCAAAGCTTGCTGAAAAGGCGTATCCAAAAACACAATACGCCCATCCTTCCAGGCTGTTTCAGATTCACCTGTCGTAGGCAGCAATTGAGCCTGCATCCGGTTCGAATTATATATAAGTTTTTCTCCTGGTTTCATTATTACACTTTTAGATGGATCATCAGCCGAATAGGCAAAACGAACTTTCCCTTCCAGTAACGTCGTGGCAATCACTGTATCTTTTTCAAAAGCCTCTACATTAAATCTCGTTCCCAACACTTCTATACGTGTATCATGAGGAGTTGAAACAATAAACCGCTGTTTTAAATTTCTGGTAACAGAAAAGTAAGCCTCTCCCGATAATTTAACCTCTCTCCGATCACCTTCAAAACGAGAAGGATACTGTAATGATGATTCCGAATTCAAATGAACGGTCGTTCCATCCGGCAAGTTCAACGTCGTAGTCATTCCCGGATTCGTTTTTACTTCTACCAACTGTATTTCCGGCGATTCGTGAATCATATTTTGTACCAGGATCGTAATCAAAGCCGGTATCAACAAAACTGCAGCCACGCGTTGTAACCGATTCAACCACAGAGTTTTCTTTTTCCCAGACATTTCGCCCAAGACTTTTTTCAAGGCACCTTCCGTATCTACTTTATCCAGAACAGCTATCGTATCGGTAGCTAGATAAATCGTATGTATCTGTTTGGCAATTTTATAATTATCTTCCGATTGCCTTATCCAATCTTCTACGATTTTACGCTCCTCTAACGAAACATCCCCTTCACAATAACGCGGCAGGAGTTCATTGACTATATTTAAATATTGCTGATCCATCTATTTTGTCTTTATATAAAAGACAGGAGAAAACGGAGGGATTCCTAAACAGAAATGCATTTTTTTTTCAAAAAACATTTTCACTTACTACTATACTTAAAAAAAACTATCTTTGCTAAAGAAAAGGATATCAGTAATCATGGATAAAAAATTGTATTCAGAAGATAAACATCTTTTATCATCCATTCGAATGGATGATAAAAACGCATATACGTTTTTATTCAGGAAATATTATCCTATCCTATGTGCTTATGGTAACAAATTCATTGAGTTGGAAGATGCTGAAGAGATCGTACAAGATGTCATGCTATGGTTATGGGATAACCGTACGACGCATCAAATAGAAACCTCACTCAGTCAATATCTGTTCAGGTCTGTCTACCACCGGGCGATGAACCGAATTGCCAGTAAACAATCTCAAAACCGGGCAGATACATTATTTTATGAACAAATGCAGGAAATGTTACAGGATACGGACTATTATCAAATCGAGGAATTAACCAAACGTATTCAAGAAGCCATCCGCAAACTTCCCGAAAGCTACCGGGAATCATTCGTCATGCATCGATTTCAACATCTGAGTTATAAAGAAATCGGCGCACAACTCGGCATATCCCACAAGACAGTTGACTACCGCATACAACAGGCCCTCAAATTACTACGTATCGAACTGAAAGATTATTTACCGATAATTCAGATAGCGGTTCTGCTTTCATGAATACAGAACCGCCCCAACTGTCATTTTTTTATCCACTCGAAATAAGGCAACCGCTCTAAAGGAACGTCTATCTCGATCTTTTTCGGTCCCTTGAAACGCTTTCCGGTATCGTCTCTCCAAACACCTTTTGGTAAAGCCACAGTACGAACAGTTCCTTTTTCGACCATAGGAGCCACCAGGTATTTATCTCCCAACATATACTGGTCTTTACACGTTTCAAATCCCTGATGTGGAAAAGTATATTCCATATGACGTACAATCGGTTCGCCCGTTTTTGCCGAAGATCGTGCCTGAGATAAAATATAGTCTCCCATTTTCTGATGCAAACGGGCATAATTCAAACAAATATCCAAATGCTTTTTATCCAATATACGCCAAGGAGCCACCGAAAATTGCATCATCGGCATTAATGCATGGAGCTGACTGGAGCGTACAATCAATTCCTGATCCATCTTTGATTGGTCAATATTCAAAAAAGAAGCAAACTGACCGCCCCCGATCAGATCAGGACAAGTATAAGCATAGCCCATAAGACCGGCTGCTATCATATCCGGTATCAGCAAACGAAGTGCATTCCAAGAATAATCTTTATCTCCCAAACGTTGAACTAACGCCTGTCCACCCATTTTCCAACCGGCACGATATTCATTAAACGGGAAATCAAGTCCGACTTTTGCCCAATATTCACATAGATCGACCGATGTAGCTGACTTGTCATAAAACTCCAACTGCGGATTATTGTAGTGACCAATATCGCCGGCATCAAATTTAAAACCGTCTATGCCATATTCCTTTTGTACCTTCCTCAATTCTCCTTTTAAATGTTCAACGGCCGCCGGATTACTCAAATCGTAAGAGGCACTGTAACCATTCCACCAGGGAATAATAGCTGCTTTAGCGGTTCCCTTTTGCTTGACCAGGAACCCCTTGCTTTGTAATTCCCTGAACTCCGGGCTATCGGGACTTACAAAAGGACAAACCCATAACATGATTTTAAAACCTTGCTTATGAAGCTGTTTCACCATACCTTTCGGATCAGGAAAACGTTCCGGCTTAAACTCAAAATTACCATAATATTTCTGCCAGTTATCGTCGACCATAAATACTCCTACCGGAAATTCATTCCGCAATATATTGTCAGCATATTTTAAAATATCCGCTTGATTCTGATTATACATCAGCTCTATCCAGGTATTATACTGAGGAACTGAAAAGAACAGAGAATCAGGTAAATCACCGGATGGGGGAAAATACTTTTTACAGGCAGATAGATAGGCCTCCCTCAAGTTTGTTCCGGCCTGTACAGGTTCCGTTTTTTCATACTCGGAAGAAATTCTTAATTCTCCCGCTTTCATTTCAAACGAAAAGGGTCGTTCACTCCACAAATACCGTCCCTTGGAAGAAACCAACAAAGGGACATTCTGATTATTAAGATTCTGTGCCGACAGATCAAACAAACGCAGATCTCCCATAAATGGCATTTTAGAACCTAAACCAACCATTCCTCCCCACCACTTTTCACCGGGAAGTGCGGTTATACTTGTTTGATACTTCACCGGTTCAACTGCTACTCCCGCACCTATCCGGAAAAGTAGCAAAAGACATATTATTGCTATTCGGTTCATATTTCTTTCTTTGTTTTTATAAAAGTAAACTAAGCCACCGCTATACGTGGCATACATAAAGGTTCTTTCAGTAGTTCTGCATGCAACATCTTCAACATCAATTCCATCTTCAATGACTGCGATTCCGGATGATCCCACAAATTGACCAACTCCTTCGGATCTTTTTCCAAATCGAAAAGTTCACCATACGTTTGATTCATATAGATCGTCAGTTTATAACGTGCATCTATATAACTTTTAGCATAGAACTTGGTCGGCTGGAAATGATTCTCCACCAATACGTGATCACGAACACAATCCTTTTCACCATTCCATACTTTACTCTGATCTACCCCGGTCATAGTCATAGGCTGGCGTATTCCGGCAATACTTAAAAATGTTTGAGCCAAATCCACTATCGACTGCATAGCATCCGAACGCGTACCAGGTTTCTTACAGTCGGGACTGGCAACTATCCACGGGATGCGCACCAAATCTTCATAATGATGGATTGCCTTGGCTATCAATCCATGCTGACCATAAAAATGTCCGTGGTCGGTGGTAAATACAATGACCGTATTTTTAACCAAATCCAGTTCTTCCAATTTATCCAATATCTTACCGATATAATGATCCAACATACTGACCATACCGAAATAAGTAGCCATATTCTTTGCCTTCTTTTCGCGGCTTTGAAGATGCCCATGCGCCCCGTGTACCCAATGCGCCCTGTCTTCTCCCTCTTCCTTTAGATAGGAGAAATCCGGATTAGCCTGCTGCGTCAACCCGAAATGAGGCGGCTTGTCGTCAAACTCACCCGGTGTAAATTCCGGCACATCCATATCTTCCGGCTTATACATCGAAGCCCAAGGTTCCGGTACCAAGTAACTGGGATGCGGATCGAAAAAGCTTGCCCACAAGAAGAAATGCTCATTGTTTTTCTTATATTGCTCAAGTATTGCGTTAGTCCGTTCCGATATCCAGTTGTTATAATGATATTTCTCCGGAATATTCCATACATGCTGTTGTACTTCAGCATTTCCGGTAGGTTTACGAAACCAATCCCGCCAGTTTTTTGCCCCGTTCTCTTCCATCCAAACGGCATAATGTTGCCCCACATGTGCCTCATCGGTATGATTACGGCAAAGTTCAATATGCTCGAAACCATAGAAAGGTCCGTTGAAGGTTCGCCAGAAATCCAGGTCCTGCAAAATAGGATACGCTTCACAGGAAGGATATTCTTCCGTCCCTTCCAGTGGTTGGAAATGGGCTTTACCGATCAATGCGGTACGATAACCGGCTTCCCGAAAACAGTCACCGACGGTCAGTTCCTTTTCCGAGAGCTTCATTCCCAGCGACCAGGCTCCGTGCTGGCTGGCATACTTTCCGGTTATCATCGAGGCACGGGTGGGTGTACTTGTCGGGTTCGGACAATACCCCCGATCGAAAATGATTCCCATCTTGGCCAGACGGTCCAGATTCGGTGTCTTTATCTTAGGGTCGTTATAGCCCATGCACATATAATGGTGCTGATCACTTGTTATGAACAAAATATTCCTACCTGTCAGCTCCGGCTTATCTTTAAAAGTAAGCTTATCGGCATATTGCCGGTTGTATTTGGCTACCAGGCGCGGATCGACATAACGCATATCCTCTGCTTTCAATACCTTCTTCTTCGGACTTCTTGCCCATGCAGAAGCAGTTGTCCCTAAAAAACAAGAGGCAACTGCCGCTTGAAAGAATGCTCTTCGTTTCATGATTTCTATCCAAATAAAAAGATTTTTACTACTCAATGTTTATTTGGCTAATATAAACCCAATCTTTTATTAGCCTTTCTGTAGGTAAAGATAATTCTATTTCCGGAAAATTTCCCTTTGTCGTATCAACAATCCCCCCACACAGCAAATAATCTCCTGTTGGTAATTCTTCCGGAAGGCACATATTCGTCACATAAGTGAACGTTTGCCCTTTTACCCAATCTGCCGGCTCTATATTCTTATCTACCTGACTGTATTTTACCTCTTTGGTTACAGGATCAAGCAAAGAAAAACATACTTTATACTTATGATTCCAATTCGGATGCCGGTTGGGTAAAACACCTACTCCGTCATTGAGCCATTCATGCGAGATTGACAAGCTTCTGTCCTGCTGTTCCACTTCAATCTGTCGAGGATACAAGCGGTAACCACCATGCGTAATAAACCGTTGAACTTGATTCGGCAGTTTTTCTATCCAAAACTTGCACTGAAAAGGAACACGCAAGTCCAACGTATTCGAACGGGTATCCAAAGCATCATCGACAGCCACGGTAAACGCTTCTGAGAAAGAGTTCATTTTAAATCGTTTATCCGTTTTAAAAGCATCGTACTTGGTCGAGTCTTTATCTGGAAAAGCAAACCAATAACAACCCTCTCCGATATGAGCTTTTTGAGGGAACAATTCATTCAAATACCCACGCTCCTCATCGTTCACCCAAAAACTACCTATACCATCTCGACGCGGCAAGAATCCTAAACGATCAAAAACCATTGGTTTCAAGTATTTCCAATCTACATGAGAGAAATTAATAACCGTCAATACGCGCTTGAAGTTGCGGGCATACTCTCCCGTTACTTTTTCAATAACCTCAGGCAATTTATTTTTGTCTTTCAATGTTATTCCATGTCCTTCACCCCAGCGTCCCAGCCCATACGCATCAACGAAATCGACGATATCCGGATCGTCATATTCTTTGGCAAAAGCAGCAATAAAGTTAGACAACTTTTCGAGAAATACAGGATCGTCAAAATAGGGCATTTTATCTTTCGGTCTGCTAAGAGGAGGTTCTAAAGTGGAATGGGCACCCGCTTCATATACAAAATCAGGTACTCCGTTATCGAAGAAGACGCGGAAAGCCAATTTCAATCCCCGATCTTTCGCCTTTTGAATATAGTTTTTATACTCTTCATCATAAATCCAAGCATACTTTCCTTCCTCCGGTTCCAACACATTCCACAAAACACGGATATATAGTATATTGGCATATTGATGCGCTTGCACTTCATCCATCTCTTCCCAAAATTTCACCGGGTCATACCATTTCCTATGTTTTTGGTTAAAAGACCAACCCTCTTCATACATGACCCACCCCATAGCCGGATTACGTAAAATGGATAACGTGTCGGGAGTGTACGAAACCGATTGCTTTTTCACTGTAGATGTACATCCAGACAGAATAGATATACAAATCACAACAAGAATACAGATATATTTTTTCATGGAATAAATTTATTTTATATGATTTATAAAAGCAAAGGGCATGTCAAAGTCTATTATGACAATGTCGACTCTTAACACGCCCCCTGCCTCCTGTTTAGTTTATGATCAATATCCCGGATTTTGATCGATCTGCCCTTTTCCTTCATTAATTACAGACTGAGGCAATGGTATACGATGATAATTTTCATTCACCAAAGTAGTCTGTCCGGCAATAGCACATTTCTTTTTAATAGCCTCCACATACGACCCATCTCTTATCAAATCTTGGCGACGACAACCTTCATAATAAAGTTCATGTCCACGTTCCAATAACAACTTATCTAAGAAATCGCGCGTGTTTTTGAAGTCAGCCATGGTATAAGCCAACAATCCAGCTCGTGTTCTCACTCTGTTCAACAAATCTATGGCTTCTTGTGTCACGGCATTGCCATTACGAACAATAGCTTCAGACAATAATGTCAACGCATCTGCATACCGATAAATAATGTAATCTATTTCATTATCCTCACCGGTCGTACCCTTGTCAATCTCATATTTGAAAGGAACTGCTCCATACAACAAAAAACCATTGCTTTTCTTATCGATTTCCTCACTGTGTTCTTTTCCTCCTGTTCCTGTGTACGCACTGATAATCGTTTTCAAACGCTCGTCACCTTCTTCAAAGGTATGGAAGAAATCCCAAGAAATTTTAAACCCATTCCATTTCACCACTCCGGCAGGGTCTGTCGGATAGTCATTAGGCAAAACGTGAGGATGCCATTTATGTGTCTGGGTTCCACGCAGGCAATTGACAGCCCATATAGTCTCTGCATGCTTTTCATTGGCCAACGTAAAGATATCTGCATAATTCGAAACCAACTCATAACCATATTCAGGCTTAGTCAATTCACGTCCGACCTCTTCTGCTTTTGCCCACTGTTTCGTCTGCATATAGAATTTCAACAGAACCATATTACACAGCCCCTTGGTAAAACGACCATAATCAGGATCTCCCTTTTTATAGCTATAAGGTAACACTTCGGCCGCTTTCTTCAACTCGGTCACAATAAAATCCTGCATATCCTCTTCCGATAAACGAGGAAGGATCTTTTCCTCCAACGGGTTCTTCAGTGTTTCAATATCTGCAATAGGTATAGGACCATACAAATCGTACATACAGAAGGCTAACCAACCACGGGCACAATGCAGTTCAGCCAAATACTGGTTCTTTACCTCCTCCGACAAATTCATATTCTCGATACGGTCGATTGTCATAGTTATCTTTCCCATGAATTTAGCCCAACGCCAATGATTGTCATTATAATTATTACCTACAACCCAACGATTATATAAGATAGGTTGCCAACCACGCCAGGTACATTCACCATAATCAGACATCAAATCGGATACCAATAAAACACCTGTTGCAATATTAAACATACCTGCATATCCGTTATTTTGGAATACCCCATAAGCATTGGCCGTTACCAAAGCTTCTGCATCACTCTCTGTTGTTGGGAATATACCAGCATTGATTGAGTTATAAACCTCCGACTCTAGTTCACAACTGTTAAATCCAATCAGGGTTGCCATCGCGCCCCCCATTATATAATATTTCAAACTTCTCATACTTCTGACTCAATTAAAAAGTTACATCTACTCCTAAACTAAAACTTGTCACATTCGGATATGAATATTGATGCCCTTCCGTTTCCGGGTCTATACCAGTCCAATTAGTAAGAATAAACGGATTGTTTACATCGGCATACACACGAATACCGTTCAAAATCTTCTTAGATACAGGAATTGTATATCCCAATGTTATATTTCGACAACGGAGATAAGAAATTTTCTTATGCATATAATCCCCCATACCACGATCACCAGCTCCTAATATATTCGGATATGCTCCTCCTTGATTTTCATGAGACCATGTATTCATAAAGCCTTTAGAAACATTTCTACCCTGGTTGATCTGATAACCTACTGTTGCCCATGAATCATAATAACTTCCGCCTTTCCATTTGTTTACCTCTCCATAGAAATAGATATTAAAGTCGAAGTTTTTATATCTCACCGTATTATTAAAACCAAAAATAAAAGCAGGATCTTGTGTACCGATCATTATCTTATCTTTATCATCCAAAGCTCCATCGCTATTTTGGTCAATCAGCTTCACCTGTCCGGGTAACAATCCTGGTTGATGAGCCGGAGCCTTTTCTCCTGCCTGTAAAAGACCATCGGATTCAAAAACAAAAATGGCACGAATCGGATCATCTACATTTTGATAATCAGCAGGCTTCCAGTTTGGATCACGTTCTTCCCAGCGGTCACGATATAAAGATAATGTCAAATCCGTATTCCAACTCCAATCTTGAGTACTGATATTAGCTGTATTCAAAGTAAATTCAAATCCCTGACTTTTGGTCTTACCGATATTGCCCGCAATTGTAGAGATTTCATTGTATGAAGGCAATGATTTCTCTTTTACCAACAGGTCGGAAATTGTACGATTAAAATACTCCAAGGTAGTAGAGATACGATTATTGATAAAACCCAAATCCAAACCGATGTTAAACTCGCTAGTCGTTTCCCAAGTCAACAACGAGTTACCTAATTGCGAAGCATATACTCCGGTATACGGATTATCACCAAACACATTATTATAGCCTGTGCCATATAAATCCATGGCTCTGTTACCTACATTCGAATTTCCTGTCTGACCATAACTGACCCTCAATTTACCATTCGACATAACTTCATTGAATCCTTGCATAAAAGCTTCATCACTGAAGCGCCACCCAGCCGAAACAGAAGGGAAGTACCCCCAACGATTATCCGGATCGAAGTTAGAAGCACCATCTGCACGTAATGTCAATGTTAGCAAATAACGACCGAGATAAGAATAATTGACACGACCGAAGTAAGAACCTAAGGCAGACTTAGAAGCAGAAGATCCGACAGATGGTTTCACATAATTACCGGCTCCCAAATTATTAAACAAAAACGAATCTATCAGAAAGTCTTTATTTTCTGCCGAAACATCCTCATAATTAAATTGCTGGTAAGAGTATCCTAATAAAGCTGTTAAACTATGATTTCCAAAATCTTTTGAATAGGTAGCTGTCAAATCCATCAAATAGTCATTGCGATCATATTGTTTGATACTACCCTGTCCGTTTACTGCTGCACCATACATCGTGGTCTTAGGTAAATAGACCTTCCGCTTTTCGTTTTGCCTGTCTATACCAAAGTTCGCCTTAAAAATCAATCCCTTTATTGGCTCAACCTGCACATAAGCAGAACCCAAAAAACGGTCTTTTGTTGTTTTATCCGTAATTTCAAGCAAAGAGACTGGGTTAGGGACCTGGCTATAATCCGGATTAATCATATAATTGCCCTTTTCATCATAAATAGGCAAATTAGGATTGAAAGTAACAGCAGACGAAATAATACCAGCATTTTCAAACTGACCATCACCAATAGGCACATTGTCAAACGAGTTACGGCTGATATTTAAAGATAACCCCGCTTTAACATATTTAGAAATCGTTTGATCCAAATTGATTTTACCGGTAAAACGATCCATCTTATTTTTCTCAATTACCCCTTTCTGACCGGTATAATTCAAAGAAGTCATATATTGCGTACTTTCTGTTCCTCCATTAACAGAAACATTGTGGGTTTGCATCAAACCCGTACGCGTAACAGCATCAAACCAATCTGTTGTTTTTGCATTTGCTATTTCAGACTCAGTATAGATAGGAACATACTCCGGAGCAACATGCCCTGGTTCCACTGTTACATAATCTTTATAAATATCAAGCCCGTTTGTCTTCAGGTAATTTTCGTATGTATAACGATTACGTTGCTGCATATATTGAGCCCCATCCAACACTTCATAACCGTTCTTTATACTCTGTACAGAAACGTTCCCTGAATAGCGAACTTGAGCTTTTTGCTGTTTTCCACGTTTAGTCGTTACAATAATGACACCATGCCCCGCACGTGAACCATAGATTGCAGTCGAACTGGCATCCTTTAATACTTCAATCGACTCAATATCATTCGGGTTAATGGAGCCTAGTATGTTATCTGTTGAACCGGCATTATAGCGAGTACCCGACCCTAACGAACTTCCCGAAGAAACCGGGAAACCATCAATAATAATCAACGGATCATTTCCTGCCCCAGTAGATGCCGCACCACGAATACGGAAAGTTGCTCCACCTCCTACCTGAGCACTGTTTTGCGTCACCTGCAAACCTGAAGCTTTTCCTGCTAATGCATGACTGACAGTAGAAAAAGTGGAGACAGGAGTATCATCCATTTTTACAGAAGAAATAGCTCCGGTCAAGTCTCTCTTTTTCTGTACGCCATAACCTACAACAATCACTTCATCCAATGCCTGAGAGTCTTCTTTCAGAGAAATTGTTAAATCCGTACGATCTCCAACAGCCACATTCTGTCCGATATAACCGATATACGAAACTTGTATTACCGCTTTATCAGATACCGTCAAACTGAATTTTCCGTCAATATCAGTTATTACTCCGTTTGTCGTCCCCTTTTCAACAATATTAGCACCTATGACCGGTAAACCCGATTGATCTAGTACAACACCGGTAATGGTTTTCACTTTCTGTTGGTTTTCTTCCGACTGATTATTTTCACCAACTACCAACGAAATATTTTTTCCTACCAGTTTATAGGAAATACCTGTGTTCGCGAATATTTGATTCAACACTTCCGATACCGGTTTATTGTCGACATTCAAAGATACAATCCGCGCCACATTCACTTCATTCTTATTATACACAAACAGATAATCCGTTTGTTTTTCTATTTCTGTGATGACTTCCTTTGTCGAAAGTCGATCGGCTTTAATAGAAACTTTCACACTTTGGGAGCTTGCTTCTGTCGCATAAATGGAAAATGCAGAAGCTAATAAAGCAAAAGTTGTGATCTTCATAACACGAGAAATATGTTTAGTTTTTGATATAGGTTGTCCGTACAAAATATAATTCATAATTTTGTATATAGTTTTTTTGTTAGTACTTCGATAATAATTCCAAGTTCGGGGTTCTAACCCATAACCGGTGAGCGTTGGCGCGCTTGCCGGTTATTATTTTATCCGTGATTTACTTCATAGGCACAATTGTTTTTGAGATTAGACATGGTAGATTAATTTATGGTAACTAAATTCTTCTCATCGTCTTTTTGATAAGAAAAATGATTTGTCAATTGTAAAACTTCCAGGATATGATCCAGACCGTCTCTCGATCTGAATTTTCCGACACAATACTGTCTGTTTTGCAATACAGCCTTATTATTCACCTCTATTTTCACATCAAAATAAAGCTCCAGCTTCTTCAACACTTCAGACAGCGGTTCGTTAAAGCATATAATCCCTTTACGCCAAAGAAAATGGTCGAAGTCCTGTATGGGTAAAGTCTTCAGTTCGCCACCTTCCAGTACTACCCGGTTATTCGGAGACAACAGAATCTTTTGTTTGCCGGCATGATCCTTTACTTCAACTCTTCCCGTCAACAAAGAGGTTTCAAAATCTTTCGACTTTTTATAAGCATGGACATTGAAAGTTGTACCCAACGCCTTTATCGTATATCCGGTTGTCGAAACAATAAAAGGTTTCTCTTTATTCGACTGTACTTCAAAGTAACCTTCCCCCTCCAGACTCACTAATCTTTCCTTACTCTGGAACTTGTTGGGAAAATGTAAAGAACTTCCGGCATTCAACCAAACTTTTGATCCGTCCGCTAAAGTCACCTGAGCATTCTGACCGGCCGGGACTTGCACCGTCTGCATGGAAATATCTTCATCCGGCATATTCAGCCAGTTATTCAACAAAAATCCCAAAGCAAAAACGGATGCTACTTTTAGTAGCTCCACCAAAAATCGTCTTCTTTTCGTCTGTACATGCTTTTCAGGAACAAATTCCGACTGTTCACCCCAAAGAGTAATTTCATACAAACGACACAAATGCTGATAGTGTTTCATATTTGTTTCGCTCGCATCCAGCCACTCGGTAACAATTTTCGACTGTTCATCTGTGGTTGTTCCTTCAAAATAGGATTGCAACAGTTTATCGTCCATAATCATTCTTGCTTTGTATAGAAGACGACAGTAAAAAGAGGTTCACTAGTAGAAAAATGAACTTTTTTTCTTTTTATTTTAAATATTCGTGAATATAAAGATGTTTGATAAATTCTATACCTCTGTAAACAGATTAATTAATAAACCAAAGGAAATATAAAGGTAAGTAATCTTTTAAAGACATTCGTAAGGCCTTTAAAGCTTTGGCAATATGATAATCCACTCCTTTAACGGTAATCCCTAATATATCGGCTATTTCTTTACCCGACTTATTCTCAAAACGACTCATGATAAAAACTCTCCTAGTCTGATCCGGTAATTTTTTCAACGTTTCATCCATTATCAAATGTATTTCCTTTGAAAAAATATAATCCGGGTCGCATGCTTCCAATGTAGAAATACGAATTGTCAGTTCACGCCTACGCCATTCAGCTATATTATCAAATGCCTCCTGTTCATGAATACGAGTTCTCAAATAATCCAGGGATTTATGTTTCAATATGGTCAACAACAGTGCCTCGGGCTTTTCTACCGTCTCTTTTTTCATCGTTTCCCACAATTTGATCAACGACTCCGTTACAATATCCTCAGCAACCAGATCATTTCGTACATACAGATTTGCAAACCGAAATGACCTGGTATAATACTTCGCATATATACTATTAAATAGCTCTATAACAGGCATACCAATATTTTTAATCCCTTTAGGTACAAATGTATTATAAATATTTGAAAATACAACAAACAATAAACCTTCGAGACCCACGTCCCAAATCGAATACAAGTCAAACAAAAAATATATCTTTGCAGGGATCTATAAATTCTATACCATGATCAAACGGAAAGACGGTTTTAGTGGCGAACGTGCACTTGTACTTCCCCAATTGGTTGTGCAGGAGATGGAGAAAGATGCCCTTTCATCGATTCTGCATATTACAGACATAGGTTATTATCCGAAAGCCCTGCATCATTTCCGGGAACGCACGGAACCGATCTGCCAGTTCGTTTTTATTTATTGTATAGAGGGAGCCGGATGGTTCCGCATCGGTAAACAGGAATGTACGGTAAAAACAAATCAATATTTCATACTGCCTGCGGGAGTTCCTCACGCTTACGGTTCGGACGAGAATAATCCCTGGACAATTTACTGGATACATTTCAAAGGAAAACTGGCCTCTTACTTTGCCGGACAAGCCGCACGCCCGATAGAGATCAAACCGAGCGTACAGTCCCGTATCAGTAACCGGAACGATCTTTTCGAAGAGATATTCCGCACACTGGAAATGGGGTACAGCCATGAGAACCTGTTGTATGCCTGCTCCGCCTTCCATTATTATCTGGGGTCTTTACGCTACCTGCAACAATACCGCGAAGCCGCTCGTAACGAATCCGATGCAAACGATATCGTAACAGCGGCCATCCATTATATGAAAGAGAACCTGGAAAAGAAACTGACATTGGCCGACCTGGCAACTCATATCGGTTACTCACCATCCCATTTCTCCGTTCTGTTCAGCAAACGTACCGGATATGCCCCACTGACTTACTTCAATCAGCTGAAGATCCAGCAAGCTTGTCAACTCCTGGACTTTACAGATATGAAAGTAAACCAGATCTGCTATAAGATAGGGATAGAAGATACCTATTATTTCTCCCGATTGTTTAGTAAGGTAATGGGGATGTCACCGCGGGAATATAAAAAACAGAAGAAAGGGTAAAAACAACTCTTATAGCTTATTTCACAAAACAAAAAATGAGGTTGTCCCATTACTTCTTGATAGTTTGAGACAACCTCATTAAACTACGTTATTACTTGATTATAGCAATTGTACACGTACTTCATAGAGTCTTTGTCTTTTCCCCTTACCAGGACGATCATTTTCATTTTCTACAATGTAACGACGGGGAACACTAAAATCTCCAGGTTTACCTAGCTCAGGAGCACCATCAACACTCTTCACGTAACAAGCCATTTCATCTTTCAAATAAAATGCAACTATCAACTTCTTAATATCAACAGGCATACTGATTTCTTGAGATTTTCCATCTACAGGATTAATTAATGTCGGTTTTACCTCAGTATTGCTAAAAGTTGATTCAACAAATAAATGGCCTTTATTAGGTGTTTTATAATCAGCTACAGAAGAAGCAAATAAATGTAATACATAAACTGAATCCTCGGGAGCTCCGGCTTCATAAACAGCTTCTATTGTATTTCTGACAAACACACTTTCTCCAGGAGCAACTTCCTGCTCCATAATATTCATTACGGAAGAAGTAGTATTTTGATACTCTTTTCCAGACTGATAGTCAGTACCTATCGAACAGTCCAGAATCATCTGAACATATTTATCCCATGCTACTTGATAAATATTTTCTTTAAATAACTCACGAGACATGACATCGGCAACCTTCGATTCATCTAAGCCTACCTCTTCCTGAATAGAAACTGGAACCTCCTCCAGCTCAATACCTTTTGTACATGAAGTAATAACAACAAAACACAATACAAAAGCAACTATTTTACTTAAAATTTTCATATTCTCAATTAGAAATTAAATTGTCTAACTTTATTTACCATCCAGGATTCTGCACAAAGCCATGATAACTTTCAATCAGTGACTGTGAGAATGGGAAAAAGTAATATTTTGCATCATCAAAAACTTTCGTATGTATCTCATAATCAAATCTACGAGTTTCGATACGAGGCACAAAATACCCTTCTTCACCCGAAGCCACAGGATAACCTTTTTCTCCTAATTTGTCCGTTTCCACACCTTTTCGGAAAATCATCATTGCTTTGGGACCCCGATTGATTTCTTCTATCTCTGTATTGCCTTCTGATTCATTCCAACGAAGCAAATCGAAATAGCGTTGGCCGGGCACTTCGTAAGCAAATTCTACACGACGCTGCAATTTATATTCTTCCCACAAATCATGTCCGACAACCGCAGAATCAAAATTATCCAATCCTGCACGATTACGGATTTGATTAATAGCCTTCTCTGCTTCTGTAAGTTTATTCAATTTTATCGCAGCCTCTGCATAATTTAAAAGAACTTCTGCATAGCGAAGCATAAAATAGCAGGTTTTACGCTGAAGCTCTTTATCCAAAGCTCCCGTGGAGGTAGTAAGCCCTTGTAAAAACTTTCTTGGATAATAACCCGTTATCGTCATACTTGAATTATGGCGTCCTGTCGGAGCATCCAAATACGTTGTAGTAGAAAACCCTGTATGCAGCGAACTATACATCTCTTTATTGGGAGTATCATCAATCCACGTACGTACTATGTTTCCTGCATAAAAACAACTATCATACATAATTGTTGTGTAAAAACGGGCATCCCGATCTTCATACATAATATGATAATTCTCACCAGAGCCTTTAAACATTCCGGTTTGAGAATCTACCGAACCATTCATACTTTCACGAACCTGTTTAGTTGCCCACCATTGTTTCCACTTACCATCAGCAACATCTTTTTGATAATAACAATCAACCAAATCTTGCGTAGGAAAAGCCGAACCTCTCAATCCCCAACTTTCTTCACTACCACGTTCATAATAATTTCCGGCAGGTCCATTTCCTTTAGAAGGATTAAAAGTTTCTCTCTTTTGATCATCAAACATTACCGGCCAAATTGCTTCAGGAGAAGTTGCACCTGTTGTTGAATTGAAGAGATTTTCATAACTGCTATCCAACGAATATTTACCTAATACATTACTTGCTGCCTGAAATGCAACTTGGTAATAGCTTTCTGCTGTTTTTGTAAAGCGGAACAACTCCTTCGAATCTTCACTTGCAGCTAATTTATCATACAAGCCCTTGCTGCTGGCATCTGCAGCACAAGCCGCATATAAAGCGACACGAGACTTTACCAGTTCTGCGGCATTTAATCCTACCTTACCCAATTCTGGTTCTAATCCGGATTGTTTGAAATAAGAAATTGCCTTATCCAAGTCCGACAATATAAAATCAAACAATTCTTGTCTGGTTGATCTTGGAATCATCGTATCATCCATAACTGTAAGCACACGGTCTACAATAGGAACTGCCCCCCAATATTGCTCTAACTCAAAATATAACCATGCCCTAAAGAAATAACATTCTCCCAGCATTTGATTTATAACAGGCTCATCCAACCCTGGCACTGTCGGAATCCTATCAATACCAATATTAACTGCACGAATCTCCTTATATTGATTATCCCAAGGGGCCTTTCCCGGAGGAGTCAATGCATCATATACTCTCTGAAATATTTTCGTTTGTCGATAACTATCAGTATCAGGGTCATCATTCCCAATTGAGTTATCAGACCATTGTTCAGTCATAAAAGTCTGTGTTGCAGAAACAGGAGCCCATAAATAATAACGGTCAACATAAGAACGCGCCAACTCTGCGTTTTCCCAGAATCGTTCTTCTTCAACCTTATCTACCGGTTCCAAACCCAAGGGATTACAGGATAATAATGTAGCAGCGACCAGTGCTGAAAATGAAATATTTCTGATAGAACTGAGAAAAACCGTTCCGTTCATATATTTTCTTTTATTTATATTATTCACATTTTTCATATCATTTATATTCGAAGATTATCAATTATAAAGTTAATGTAAGTCCTAAAGTATAAGCACGCTGTACCGGATAACTACCCAGATAACGTCCTGCTCCTGTCATAAATTCCGGATCCATTAATCCTTTCAGCGGATAACTTTTCTTGGTAAACGTAAAGGCATTTGTAACAACAAAGCTCAACTCTAATCCTTTTATTACATCCACATTTTTCAATACATATTTCTTGAAATCATAACGAAGATCGATATTCTTCACTTTCAAATATGAAGCATCAATAATCCAACGGTCAACGGAGTTATTACCCCACGATTTGTTTTCAGGAGCCGGCATAGGAACTGTTGCATCCGTATTATTCTTTTCCGGAGAGTAAGCCGCATTGTTCGAATCGATAAACTTACCATAACTAACAAGGAAGCCACCATAACTGCCACGGAAGAAGTTTGGCATGGAACCTCCAACCTGTGTCGCACCCTGTAAGAAGACTCCTAAAGAGAAACCTTTATAAGAAACTCCCAAATCAAGTCCATACTGAGTAAGAGGGGTTCTTCCCGGGGCATTCTGATAAATATAATCACCCGAACCGATACGTCCGTCATTGTTCACGTCTTCAATCATAAATGTTCCAGGAACATGGTTGCGTGTTGAATGTAATAAAGAATTATACATCTGGTCAAAAGAACCATACAAACCGTTAGTCACATAAGTGGCCCCATATACATCATGCAAAGCTCGCAAACCCAAATCCTGACGATGGCTATAAAAATAATTATTGCTTTTGCCGGTATGTCGTGTTACACGTTGATCCCAATGTGATAAATTAAAGTTTACATTGTAAGAAACTTCACCGACCTTATCATTCCACTTCAAAGATATTTCATATCCACCTTTTCGGTTAGTTTCAAAAGGAGCATTGATTTTAGGGACATTAGGCATACCCAATATATCCGTACGGATTTCTTCCTGATTCATATTCATTGCCGCTCCATGGTTCATATACAAAAATGTTTCAAATGTAGCTTGTAAGCGACTATTCAAAAATCCCATATCAATACCACCACTGATTTGACGACTCTTTGACCAAGTCAAATCACTGGCCACCTGATGTTCTTTCCAAACCACTGTCTGATCCATTCCAGAACCAAACAACACCTTATTATCATCTTGGGCATATTGGTTCAAATAACTAAACGGAGAACCGATTTCTCCACCAACAATACCAAACGAGCCTCTGATTTTCAGAAAGTCCATCACCGAAGGATTTATATTTTCTTTAAAGAATGTTTCTTCTGAGGCCACCCAACCGGCAGATACTGCCTGGAATAATCCCCAACGTTTATCAGGGCTATAACTTAATGATCCATTATAGTTTGCGTTATACTGCAACAAGTATTTCCCTGCATAGTCATAACTTACACGAGCAATATATGAAGCAGAACCCCATTTTGTCTCAGTACCCGATTTACTTGCATAATTTGCTCCTTGCGTAATCTGAGGAACAAAGGTTGTCGGATATCCCTTCGCACCAACAGATGTGGCATTGGTATGACGCACCTGTGTTTGATAATTCAACATACCATAAACAGAATGCTTGCCAAATGAACGGCTATAATCCGCCTGAAGAATGCCTGTTGTCAATTTATAATTTGACCATGACTGAGTAACAGTAGCCTTATTTGCATCAAACGCTACCGGATCTTTAGCTGAGGGAGAACTATATACATTTTCTGCCGTATGGTCAAACTTCTTATCCATAGTATAACTAGTATTAAAGTTGAGCGTTCCTGACACAGACAAACCTTCTACCCAAGGTAAATCATACTTCAAACCGGTACTAACCTGCAAGCGGTTATCATCCCTATTATTAAAACCGGTTCTCATTTTTGCAGCAGGTGATCCGTTTCTGTCCTTACCTGTACTCCATGCAGCCGGAACATCCGGTATTGCACGCTCATAAACTTCATTAAACACCCCATTGCCTGCAGCCGGTTGTTTTTTCTTCGACATTATACCATTCAAATTCAATGTAAATTTAAGACTCTTATCATTCAATAAATAAGTATCCGTATTTAACATTACATTGTATTGCTCATAACCAAAAGTTGAACTAACCCCCTTTTGGTTCATATAGCCTAAACTGGAATAATAGCGGACACGGTCTCCACCACCACGTACACTCAAATTGGTTTGAGTCATTGGTTGTGAGTGATCAAAAAAGTCCCATGGATCATAAGAAGTATAATAATCTTGAATATTCTTATCCGTCATAAATGGGTCAAACAAATTCTGAATATCAGTCAGACTATAATTCATTCCATATTTATCGTTAACCAAAGACTGAATATCGTTGAAGTTCTTTCCCTGTTTATTCAAATAACCCATATAATATTTTGACATTTCCGTATCATCTTTCCATTTAGTTTCCATGAAATTTGCCGAATAAATATTATTACGCCACTCTGCATATTCATATGCATCCATTACATGAGGACGAAAAGAGGGGGTCAACATAGATACTTTTTGGTCAAATGTCACATCAACACGACCTTCTACACCTCTCTTCGTTGTTACAACAACTACACCATCATTTGCACGAGGACCATAAATTGCTGTAGCACTGGCATCTTTTAAGATAGTCATGGAAGCAATATCATCCGGACGCAAACGGTTGAAAAAGATTTCACCCTGTGCTGTTTCCAATACAACATCATCAATCACATACAACACCTTATCACCACCACGAATCCAAATCTTGGTTATATCACCTGGTGTACCACTACTTTCCTGTGTGATAACACCTGTCACACGACCACCCAGTCCTTGTGACATCGTCGTAACCGGTAACTTTGCAAGTTCTTTCACCTGTACAGTTGCAGCAGAAGCAGTTAATGTTTTCACCTTTTGAGCTCCACCATATCCTGTGATTACAACTTCCTCTACAGCCTGTGAATCTTCCTCCATCTTAACCTTAATGTTATTATCTCCCTTTTTAACATCCAGATGGATAGTCTTATAACCTATGTAAGAAATAACAAGCGTTGCTCTATCCGGCAAATTATTAATCGTAAAATTACCATCAATATCTGTAACCGAGCCCAGTGTAGTCCCTTTCACAGCTACTGATACCCCAATAAGAGGTTCTCCAGTCGAATCAATGATAACACCCGAAACCGAGCCTTTACTTTGCTGAACAACAGGAAGCGAAGCCGGCTCTACAAATTTCTTTTTTACCACAACCTGCGTTCCGTTTACCTGATAAGTTAATTCGGTCTTATCCAGTAAAGGATTTAGTATCTCCTGAATTGTCCCTTTTACTGTTTTAGAGATTGCAGTCTTATTCAACTCTCCTTCTATTTCGGCAGAATAAAGAAATACATAACCTGTCTCTGCCTCAATCTGTTTAAAAACATCCAATATTGTATATTGGTTTTGTTCTAATATTCGCTCTATTGAAATAGTGGCATTATTATTTGCGTAAGCATAAGACATACTAATACTTAATAACAATACAATTATTTGTCTGATTTTTTTCATACATTTGTATATCTGTAAGTTTTTCATTTTAACTTGGAAAATTTATTACTTTTTGTCCGGACGATCTAGCCCATCGTTCGGACTTTCTTTTTTGTGACATTCTTTTCATTCATGTTTCATAGGCATATCTTTTAAAGTTAGTATTCTATTAATAATGTATCAGATTCAAAGTGATATCGGGTATTATAAAGCATAGAGAAAGTTTCCATTACTTGTTCTATATCATCAAACAAAACCAGTTTTCCCGAATTTCTACGATTGGCAATGCCAGGTGCACATTTTATCGGAACATTGTAATAACGACTTAGTCGCATTAAAATATTTGTCATTGTTTCCCTCTTAAACCGAAGAAGACCGTCTTTCCATGAAATATAATCATAAACATCAACCTTCTCCACTCGACTTTGATCTCCACAAAAAGAAATTTTTTGATTTGGGAATAATTTAATATCCTTATCCTTAATTGTTTTCACATTAACAGAACCTTCAACCAATACTACAGAACATTCATCATCTTCTTTATAAGAGGACACATTGAATTTAGTACCCAACACATTCACGGTGAACTTATTTGTTTTTACATAAAATGGGATATTACTTTTTTCCACCTCTATATATATTTCTCCATCTGCTTCTATTACGCGTTGATTTTTTTGAAAATGAGAGGGGAATCGCAATACGCTACCTGAATTAATCCAAACTCTAGAGCCATCCTCCAACAATAAGGAAGATCGACGTCCTCGGGGAACAACTAGTGTATTCATTGTCACTTGTTCAATATCTTTATCTCCTATATTCTGGATAACCTTTTCCTCCTGTTCTCTACCTTTTACTTTAATTCCTGCATCATAGGCAATTAACGCATTATCTTCTATTTCGACTTGCTTTTGCCCATCAATTATCAGCGTCACTTCCGTATGAAGCGTATCCTTTGTCATTTGCATAACCTCTGCCGTACTCCCTTCCATAGTTGTTTTATGAGTAAACTGCATGATCACAGATACACTAACCAGCAACACTAAAATACAAGCGGCTGCATAGCGGGCTAATATAAAATATCGTTTACGGCATTCTTTCTTTATACTATACTGCAACTGAAGCCATAACTTCTCAGAACGTTCATCAGGAACTTCCAATGCATTAAAACGCGTAGATTTCAATATTGCACGTGCCCGAGCAAACTCAAACTGTGCCTCCGGATGATTTTTCTGCCACTGTTCCCATTTACAATCCAGCTCTTCGGTTGGCATCAAACACCACATGACAAACTCTGAGTCATGAAGTAGTTCGTATTCAATTTCTGTCATTTTCCTATCGGACATCTTTTTCTATTTTTCTTATAAATGAGAAAAAGGAGAAAATGACCCCATTAAAATTAAAGAAAATGATTATAAAATAAAAAACAGATCATGCCAGGACCATATTTATCCCGGATTCGCTCTATGGCGCGGTAGATTAATTTACGAGTACCTTTAGGAGTAAGTTTCAAGATATCTGCAATTTCATCATATTCCAATTCTTGCATGAAACGTAAATATATAGCTTCCCGTTGATGGTTCGTCAAACATTGCATCATCTTTTCTATTTGGCAAGCTATTTCTTTACGTTCTTCCTCTTCTTCCAGATTACCAATATCAGATATCACAAGTGTAAATGGTAACTCTGTTTCTTCCATAGTTAAATTAAGAACAGAGACTTGTCTTCGATTCTGAATAATTCTATTTTTTAAACAACGTAATAAATAAAATTTTTCTTGTCCGGATTTTCCAACTTCATTGCTATGTTCGAACAAATGAAGGAAAACATCATGAATTAAGTCATAAAGTGTGTCATCTTCTACACCTAATGCCTTACCATACGAAAACATCTGATTTAGATACTTTTCATACAATATTTTATATTCACTGTATTTATCTCTCCCCATGTTTGTATAAGTTCTAGGAGAACTCAGATAAACAATTACATTATTTATTGAGAAAAAGGGGATTCTATGCAGGAATATTATGCTTTACAGGTGAAATATAACAAATATTATCTACTTTTGCTCATGTTTAAACCATAGTTCTCCTAGAACTGTGATCAAAATTTTACTAATAATAAGATCAAATAATCATAACCATCTAAACCCAATCGCTCCCAAAGACAATCACTATAAACTAGGAGAAATAATAAATTATCCGCCTGATATAGTGATTAATAATGGAGATGCTGTATATTTGTACGAATCTTCTTTTCGTTTCACAGCTGTGATATGAAAGAAACTCAACTGTGAAACAGAAGAAATCCAACTGTGATATGAAAGGAACACAGTTGTGATATGCAATATAGAATTAAGAAAAACCTTTAATGTAAAGATTATTATGGGAGCAAAATACGCGTTATACGAAAATCCAAACCCCAAAGGAGATGGGAAGAAACAACCTTTACATGCCAGGATTGTGCCCAAAGGGACCATCCATACCCAGGAAATAGCCGAAGAGATAGCGGACAGCTGCGGCTATTCCACCGCCATCACGAAAGGGATGCTGGATGCATTAGCCAAGGTAATCTCTAAAAATCTACGCAGAGGATATACCGTCGAACTGGACGACCTCGGCTCATTCTCCATTTCATTGAAATGCCGTCCGGTAATGGACAAAAAAGAATTACGATCCTGGTCGGTTCGCTTCGGTAATGTTCATTTCAAAGGAAGCAAAAAGCTAAAGCAACAGTTGGGTCCGATAGATCTGGAACGAGATTCCGAAGCGGCAGCAACCCACTATGTCCCCGAACAACGCAAAGGTCGGATGCTAAACGCGATGGAAGAAAAAGAATATTTCACTGCCGCACAATACATGCGGTTAAATGGTTGCAACCGTTCAACTGCCGTACGCGATTTGAATGAACTGATCGAAGACGGAAAAATAAAAAAACTAGGTTACGGAAAAGCTGTATTATATGTACCCGTAAACAGAAAGGAAGAACATGAGTAACTTTTCAGGAACAGAGAAAAATACATTCTCGAAAATATACTTGGTGTATTTCCCCAAACTCGTACGTTTTGCACGGGAATATGTCATTTCGACCGAAGATGCCGAAAACATCGTACAGGATATTTTCATGTATTTGTGGGAACACCGGGACATGCTGGACTCCCTGATAAATCTCAACGCTTTCCTGTTTACACTGGCTAAAAACAGATGTATCGATTTTTACCGCCACAAAACATTCATAGATAGTAAAAAAGAATCACTGGATAACCTTCCGGAAAGAGAACTAAAATTAAAAATGGAAGCATTGATGCAATTCGATGAAAACATTTTTACGGAGAAGGAAATAGAAGACTTACTGGCTAAGGCAATCGAGCACCTGCCGGAGAAATGTCGCCAAGTGTTCATTCTCAGCAGAATGAACGGCCTAAAATATGAGGAGATAGCTACCCAAATGAATATTTCCGTCTATACTGTACAAAACCACATTGTAACAGCTATACGTAAGCTGAAAGTAGAACTAAAGGACTACCTCCCTCTTTTCATTTTTATCATCTGAAATCTTTCTCAAAAAAAATTTACTTTTTTCCGTTTCAGACTAGTAGATGACCGGAACTGATCCGTCATATTAACAGAACAAGCACTAATAACATGAATGAACAACTAGATAAATATTTCCTCGGAGAACTTTCAAACATAGAAAAGAGAGCACTCTTCGATCAGATAGAATCTGATCCGGCTAATAAAGCAGAATTTATCCGGATGCAGAACACAGTTACGATATCCAAACTCGGAGAGCAAAGTGGAGATAATGAATGGGCCACACAAAAAATGGAAGAACTGGGAAGCCGGATCAACCACAAAAAGACCCGTAATCTTTATCTCAATCTGGCTAAATATGCGGCTGTGGCAGCTATTCTTCTCGTCAATATCTGGTTACTCACCGATAAATTCATACCCAAAGAAAAAACCGTACTTTATACAAAAATAGAAGTTCCCAAAGGTCAACGTATCTATATGACGCTACAAGACGGGACGGAAGCATGGTTAAGTCCCCGGTCGGTTATTAAAATCCCGAATGAGTTTAGCAATAAAGAACGTTCGGTTGAACTGGACGGAGAAGGTTTCTTTTCAGTAACAAAAGATGTGAAACGTCCTTTTATCGTTAAAACTAAACAATATGATATAAAAGTACTCGGTACTAAGTTCAATGTATTTGCCTATTCAAAAAGCGACAGATTTGAAACAAACCTTGTTGAAGGATGCGTACAAGTCATCAACAACTACAGACCGGATGAAAACATCACTCTGGGGCCGAATGAAATGGTCTCCCTTTCTAATGGTAACCTAATAAAATCCACCGCTTCATTCAACAATGAAGAGTATTTGGAAAGTGGAATATTCTATTTTAGTAATAAGAAATTTTCTGAAATACTGGATTATCTGACCTTATGGTACAATGTCAAATTCGATATTAAAGCTACTGCCCGGATAACACGATATGTATCCGGTAAATTTAGGCAAAGCGATGATATCGAAAGAATACTGAAGGCGCTTCAGGGAGTCCACCATTTTCAATATCAAATAGTAAACAATGAAAAAATCGAAATATTCTAATTAAATTATTCACTCATTAAAACGATAATGCCTATGAAATAACACCGAATCATTCCACCGGAATGGTATAAAAAAGGGGCAAATGTTACCAGCACTTACCCCTCAAGTCAATACCTTCCTTTTTCACGTATTCTACAAACATTACAAAAATCAGTACTAACTTTTAAAGCTATAAGCAAAGTTATGAAAAAAAACTTATTGCTATTGTTCAATCGTGTCAATTATATTGAATTAAAGCATACAATTCGTATTATGAAAATAACAGCAGTTTTCACATTGATTGCTATTTTCCAGCTAAGCGCTGCTTCTTTGCATTCACAGAATGCCAAAGTGAGCATCAGCAGGAATAATCTTCCGCTCAAGGAATTTATCCATGAGATAGAGAAACAAACCGATTATCTTTTCATGTATAATGAAAAAGAAATCGATTTACAGGAACAAGTACATGTAAAAGCCAAGGATAAACCTGTATCCCAGCTTTTGGAAGAGGTGTTCGGTAACAGCCAAATCAAACACAACTTCAACGAAGGGTATATTTCACTACGAAAAGTAAAAAACACAGCCTTACCTGAGACAAAACAAAACAGCAAAACGGTTTCAGGTTTAGTGAAAGATGCCAATGGCGAACCAATCATTGGTGCAAATATTGTAGAAAAGGGGACAACCAATGGTACTATTACAGACATAGATGGGAAATACACCCTGTCCGTTTCTGAAGGTGCAACCTTGATGGTTTCTTATATCGGCTATAATCCGCAGGAAATAAAGGTCGGTAAAGAATCTGACATTATGATTGTCATGACCGAAGACACACAAGCACTGGAAGAAGTAGTCGTTGTGGGTTTTGGTACACAAAAGAAAGCAAACCTGACAGGAGCCGTAAGTACAGTAAAAATGGAAGAAGTTCTGGGAGACCGTCCGGTAGCATCCGTTAACCAGGCTTTACAGGGAACAATGCCGGGGTTACAGATCACTTCCACCAGTGGAAAACCGGGACAAAGCATGAATATGAATATTCGTGGTATTAATCGTATCAACATAGATGAATATGGTGAAGGTCAGCCATTGGTGCTGGTTGACAACGTCCCTATGGATATTAATATGATTTCTCCTTCGGACATTGAAACTGTTACTGTATTGAAAGATGCAGCTTCAGCAGCCATCTACGGTGCACGTGCTGCTTTCGGTGTAATCCTGATCACCACTAAACAGTCTGGTAAAGAGCAGAAAGCACGTATCAACTATAATAATAATTTTGCATTTTCCACACCTCAGGGACTTATTCAAAAAGCAAGCCCGATGCAAACCGTACAGTTCTATAAAGATATGAACTATAAAACCGGTCGTTACGCCATGGGAGGTCAAAACATAGACGCCTGGATGGGCTACCTGGAAGATTATGCTGCCAATCCTTCTAAATATCCTTTAGGATATCATATCGATGAAGCAGGACAACGTTATGACTTGAAAGAAGTCAATCATTTGGAAAGAATGTTATCCGGATCAGGATTCCAACAAACACACAACGCTTCGATCGACGGTGGTACCGCAAAAACGGCTTATCGCCTGTCATTCGGTTATCTCAATGAAGACGGTATCCTGGTAACGGATAAAGATAATTACACACGATACAATGTTTCTTCTTTCGTCAATACGGAAGTTACTCCATGGCTCTCTTTTCAGGCAGACGTAAAATATGCCAACTCCAGAACTGACGAGCCGAATATGACTTCTCTGAGGGCCTGGAACCCATATCGCCTGGCTCAGTTATTACCATCTTACTATCCGGAAGGAAATGTGGAATTGGGTGGAGAAACTTTGCCTATCGGTACACCGCGATGGAATATTGAAAATTCACCGCTGAAGACACAAAAGCAAGAAGATATACGTCTCTTCGGAAAAGCCATATTCAAACCATTGGAAGGTTTAGTCATTAATGCTGAGTACACCTTCAACAGGACAAATACCAGCAAAGAAGAATACAACAAGAAAATGGCCTATGTAAATGCAGAGAAAGCATTCCAAAAACAATATACACATAGCGGAAACACCTCTTATCGCCTAGATGAAATACATGTCAACTACAATGCTATCAACATATATGGGAACTATGAAAAGACTTGGGGTGACCATAACGCATCAGTAATGGGTGGGTTTAACCAGGAATACAGTTATCGCCAGGAATTATGGGGTAAGAAGTTAAGTGTAATCAATCCTGACCATCCTTCTTTGACTGGTTCCAGCGGAACACAGACAACAGGAGATGTGTATGACGAATACGCGTTACGCGGTCTTTACTACAGACTGTCTTACAACTATAAAGGAAAATATTTATTCGAAACAAACGGTCGTTACGACGGTTCATCCAAATTTCCGAAGGACAATCGCTTCGGTTTCTTCCCCTCAGCCTCTTTGGGATGGAGAGTATCAGAAGAAGCGTTTATGGATTGGTCTAAAGAATATCTGACAAACTTCAAGTTAAGAGCTTCTTTCGGACAAGTAGGAAACCAGGCCATTGCCAACTATGCTTATTTGGGTACCATGGAGACTGCAGATGGTTGGTTGTATGATGGTAATTGGAACATTGCACGCCTTTCACCGGCATTATTCAGTTCTTCATTTACATGGGAAAAAGTAGAAACCCTGGATATCGGTTTCGATATGGGATTATTCAACAACCGTTTGGATGTAGTATTCGACTGGTATCGCAGAGACACGAAAGGAATGTTGGCTCCAGGCCAGGAATTGCCTTCTGTATTAGGAGCCAGCGCACCACTGGAAAACTCAGCCGATCTGCGAACCAAAGGTTGGGAGTTAGCTATTAACTGGCGGGATAATATCGGTAAAGACTGGCGTTATAACATCGGTTTCAACCTATATGATTCTCGCTCTAAGATCACCAAGTTCGACAATCCGACCGAAGCATTAACCACTAAAAACAAAAAAGGCCAAACCGTTTCTACTTATCGTGTAGGACAAGAGATTGGCGAAATTTGGGGATTTGTAACCGATCGCTTCTATACAGAAGATGACTTCTCGTTTATCGATGAAGAAAAGGGTATCTACACATTAAAAGAAGGTGTGCCTACTATTGATCCATATATCCGCGATCCTCGTCCGGGTGATATCCTGTTCAAAGATTTAAATGGAAACGGAAAGATCGATGCCAGTGGTGACGATACGGCTAAAAACCCGGGTGACCGTAAGATTATCGGTAATAACAGCCGCCGTTTCCCATATTCTATTACTGCCGGATTAGGTTGGAAAGGATTTGATTTATCCTTGTTCTTCCAAGGCGTCGGTAAACGTGACCTGATTGTGGGCGGCTCTTCTCCTGCCATGTTCCTTGCATGGCCGCATACAAACGTAGATAATCCGGATGCTGCGGCAATGGTATTAGGACATCATTTGGATTACTGGACACCGGATAACCGCGATGCATATTATCCTCGCTTGAGTAACCAGTCCGGTATCAACCAAGGTACCGACGGCTTTAACCGTCGTACTCAAACAAAGTATATGCTGAACGGTGCTTACATCAAATTAAAGAACATAACAGTAAGCTACACTTTCCCCTCTAAATGGTTGGAAAAGACTAAAGTGATCCGTTCATTCAAAGTATTCTTCAGTGGTGAGGATTTGTGGACAAAGCATCACTTGTATGAAGGCATGGATCCGGAACAGACCATGAGTATTAACGAACTCTATCCCTTCATGAAGAAATGCTCTTTTGGTATTAACATGACTTTATAATATTAGGCTATATGAAAATGAAATATATTTTGGCAGGCGGTCTGTTTGTAAGTTTAGGGCTGGTGTCTTGTTTAGACGATGCTTTTCTGGACCGTACTCCTATCGACAAAGAAGTTGAAAGTACAGTTTTTACAACCTATGATAATTTTAAAATGTATGCATGGGGGTTATATAAGAATCATATTACGGGTTATAACGAACGCCCTCACATGGGAGATGAATCGGATATGCTGTATTGGGCACAGGATCCTAACGGAATTGACCTGGTAAACAATCGATTAAGCGCTTCAAACATTTCTTCCAGCATGTGGGACTTCTCATTTATCCGCGATGTAAATATCATGTTAGACCATATCGATGGTTCTTCTATGACAGATACGGAGAAAGAACACTGGAGAAGTGTAGGTTATTTCTTTCGGGCATGGGCTTATTTCGACTTGATGAAAGATTTTGGAGATCTTCCCTGGCTTGAACATACTGTAACTACAGGAGACACGGACATTCTGTATGGTAAAAAAGATTCCCGCGAATTGATAGCCAACAATATTTTGACAAATCTGCAGTATGCGGAAGAGCATATTAATCCGAATGGTGATGGAAAAAACACAATCAATCAGAATGTAGTCAGAGCTCTTATTTCCCGCTTCGGGCTTTTTGAAGGAACCTGGAGAAAATATCATGGTGCCGTAGATAACGCGGATGGTACGAAATATTTGGAAGCAAGTGCAAAAGCCTCTCAAGCTCTGATCGATAAAAATTTGGGATTGGTCGCTGATTATGATGCCATATTCAACTCACCTTCTTTGAAAAATGAAAACAGCATTTTACTGTATAAAGAATATGCTGAATATGATACAAAAAAATCACATAATCTGACCAACGACACCAGAGAATATCAGTATTTGATGGAAGGTACAAAGCGTTTGGTGGAACATTACTTATGTTCTGACGGTAAACCGGTATCTACTTCTACTGTCTATAAAGGCGATAATACCGTTTACGATGAATTTGAAAACCGTGATTATCGTTTATACTATACCATTTGTCCGCCGTATGAAGTAAAACTTTCATCCGACAGAACATCGTGGGAGTACACGGATAATCCGGAAGACCGGAAATACATGGATATGATGAACGAGATTGTCGGCGGTTCAAAGGAGAAGAAACACTTCCCTCTATTCAACGGTCCGACAACCTATACAGGAAAGGTTCCCAACCTGGAAGCAGTCAAAGTGGGAGGGCTTCCTACCCGTGCCGGTTATTATTTCTATCGTTACTATAATAATTATCCGGGGGCGGAATATCGAGAAAACCAAGGTACGGATGCTCCTATCTTCCGTATGGGAGAAATTCTGGTTAATCATGCGGAAGCAATGTTTGAACTTGGACGCTTTGACCAAGCCGTAGCTGATAAAACGATCAACCAATTACGCGTTCGTGCCCACATTCCTTCTATGCAGGTGAACGAGATTGGAAACGGTTTCGATACGTATCGTGACTCAGATGTCGATCCGGTTTTATGGGAAATCAGACGTGAAAGATGTGTGGAATTGATGGGATCCGGTTTCCGTATGGATGACATTAAACGTTGGAAAAAAGGGAACTATTTAAGCTTACAACCCGTCGGTGTCAAAATAAACAACATCGGAGATTATAATAACGAAGCTTTGGCAAACAGCCTTTACAATGGCGCAGAGCAACCGCGTTATAAGAATTGTGTAACTTATATTGAAAAACCGAACCCCGGTTGGGAAGATAAATGCTATTTCTATCCTATACCATTAAAACAAACTATATTGAATCCTAATTTGGATCAGAATACAGGTTGGTAACAAATGAATAATTCTGCATGGAGGTAGAGAATAGCAAGGTAATTGCCATGCTACCCTTACCTCCTTGCTTTTTATAAATAAATATCATGAGACAAAACATCATCGTAGCAGGAAGTCTTATACTATCTTTGGGAATAAGCCATGCCCGCCAGCAGGAAAAACAACCCAACATTATCTTGGTTATGGCAGACGACCTAGGATGGGGAGACGTTGGTTTTAATGGGAATAAAGTGATTAAGACACCAATACTTGACCGGTTGGCATCCGAAGGAGTACGAATGGATCGATTCTATTCGGCAGGTCCATTATCATCTCCGACCCGTGCCAGTGTACTTACCGGGCGTAATCCTTTCCGAACTGGCGTTTTTTCCGCCAATGAAGGTATTCTGCGCCCTGAAGAAATAACATTACCCGAATTGCTGCAAGATGCCGGTTATCAAACCGGTCATTTTGGGAAATGGCATTTGGGAACATTGACTTATAAAGAAATCGATGCCAACAGAGGTCGACCGGAAAACAAACATCTTTACAATCCACCCGTACAACATGGCTATGATGTAGCATTTGTGACCGAATCGAAAGTACCGACTTTTGACCCCATGATTAAACCCGCAGTAAATAATGGACGGTTTTGGGATTATGTACACGAGAAAGATACAACTCTAACATACGGTACATTTTATTGGGATATAGACGGTAATAAGGTAACAGACGGTTTAACCGGCGATGACAGCCGGATCATAATGGATCGCGTCCTACCATTCATCGATCACGCCGTTATGACAGACAAACCTTTTTTCAGTGTTGTATGGTTTCATACACCTCATCTGCCATGCGTAGCCGGTCCGGAACATGCCGCTTTGTATCAAAACCACCCACTGGAAGAAAGAAATTACTACGGTTGTATAACCGCAATGGACGAACAGGTTGGACGACTGGTCTCCTTCTTGAAAAACAAAAACGTTTATGAAAATACCATTATTCTTTTTTGCAGCGATAACGGGCCGGAGTTGAATACCCCAGGAACAGCCGGTTCCTATAAAGGGAAAAAACGTTCCTTACATGAAGGCGGAATACGTGTTCCCGCTTTTATGATATGGCCGGAAAAGATAAAAACACCACAAATATTAAAAGAGCCTTGTTCTACCTCTGATTATTTACCATCTTTGTTGGACTTACTGGGGATCCCTTATCCTAAAACACGCGAACTGGACGGAGAATCTTTCTGGCCTTTGATAACAGGTGTTTCATCTGCTAAAAAGAAAGAACTGGTATTTTGTTCTGCCCACCAGGGAGCAGTGATGCAAGGAAATTATAAATTATACTATTCGGAAGGCAACTACAAATTATACGATATAGAGAAAGATCCCTTTGAAATGAAAAATATAGCCGATCAATTACCTGATATGGTTATCCGGTTAAAGCAGATACTTTTAGGGCAATTGAAAAAATACGAAGATTCGTTCTCGGGAAACGAATATGGTCGGGAATCTTATGATAAAGTAATACAAAACTGGTGGGACATTACAAAACAATAAATATATGAAAATGAAAGCTTTTGCGCTCTTTTCCTTAACCTTTATACTTACGGCGGGTTGTTCACAACAGAAACCTGTAGCCGGTAATTATGAGGTGATTCCTCTGCCCAAGCAGATTGATGTGAAACAGGAACAGCCGTTTCTCTTGACAGGTAAAACAACCATTGCCTATCCATTGGGCGACTCCACCCTATCTCACAATGCCCGGCTTCTGTCTGATT
>ENA-OWPN01000119-OWPN01000119.1-human-gut-metagenome-genome-assembly--contig:-NODE-119-length-140829-cov-5.577983_pt1 | contig 140829 bp, 96 predicted proteins | sample MGYA00248266_ERZ651850 | MGnify/ENA primary metagenome ERZ651850 (study PRJEB26924, sample SAMEA4378296) | human gut metagenome | biome: human gut; feature: human-associated habitat; material: faeces... | reverse complement strand
AGAGTTCTGCTGTCTGATACAAGAGGATAAATTGAATTGATAGAACTCACCTTAAATCTTTTCGAATAGATATTGCTTCTGTGTTATTTTCTTTGTGCCCCCATGCAAAAATTCCAACAGATGAGTTTGAAGGAAAGTATTCTTCATTAATTATACTTTTACTTTGAATAATGTTATTAATTTTTCCGCTGAATATTATGATGGAGGTATCTGATATTTGGATTGTATCCACTTTGTCGTTGTTGCAGCTTAAGCATAACGTTATGAAAATTGATATATATAAGATCTTACTAGTCATAAGGGCGATGAGTATTATAATGGATCTATAAAGTTGAGAAAACTGTTCTCGTATTCTATACGAGAACAGTTTTTTATTAATATGGAAAATGATTAAACTTCTCCTACTCCAGGAGTACCTCCATCCCCCCATTGAGTAATAGAAGACTCCATTATGACATTGGTTGGCTTAACTGTTATTGTTATAGTGGTGATTTTTCCTGCTACTAATGCAGGAGCAGTAGTTAAGGTTACAGGTAGTTCTTGGTTATTAATAGTAACTTTTAAATCAGAAATTATTGAACTTGGTAAAACTAATGGATTATAATTATCGCAATTAATTCCTGCGACTGTAATATCCGTTGAAGAGATCGTCTTACTAAGAGCTACAGAAGAACCTGTTTCTGTTAATTCTCCAGTAATTATGTTGAGAGAACCTTCACTTTTATCAACATTCAAAGAAATTTTGGTTAGAGCTGATGTTGGTATGTTAGTATTTTCCAATTTGATTAAGAATTTAACTTGAGATAGTTTGTGTGAAAAGGGTAATGATACGTTGTTAACACTAACACCAGAAAATTGAAAACCGTTACTTGCAGGTTGTGCCCATAATAAATCTTGGTCAATACCGCTATCTTTTTGACATACAACTTTTACTGAAGGAGCAACACTGTTTGTTGCTTCGGTTAGTTGATAGCCCGTTGGATCTGCAGTAGTTGAGGCTACTGGGTAGTATGCATAAAAAAAATGTGTAGCATCACGTTCCCAATATGCATCGGTTGCAGTAAAGGTACTTCCTGAGTATGTAAATTCTTTATTGTTTATAAAGTTAGTCGTTAAATAATCGCTGCTAGGCTCTGCGGTTTTATATCCATAGATGCCGATTTTTTGACCATCTTGAAATTGATCATCACTAACAATCGCTTTTGTTTGAACTCCTAATATAGAACTACTAAACTCTATTGGAGTTTTACCCTTTGTCTGTACTTCGTCTACCGGATCACTCTCGCTTGTACAAGCGGTCATTGCTGCAAATGTTGCAGCAATGGTTAACATATTAAATACTAATGTTTTCATAATTATAAAAATTAAATTGTTTGAACTTTATTATTGCTTATTATTTAAATTACTCGATTTACTCGATGGTCATGTTGTCGCCGGCAGATACTTCCCAGTTTTTGATTGTTACGGAGAAAGTGACATTCTTTTCTACAGCTACCGATACGTCTACATTTACATGGTCGCCTTCCGCCTCACCTATTGAGTTTCCCAGGTCGAGAGAGGAAGAGATGGTACTTCCGTCATTGAGGGTGAAATCCAGCTTTACCTCGTTGGTGGGGAGGACGGGCGGCTTTTCTCCTGTTTTGGGGGCAGTTCCCAGTATCAATAGATTGGTTTTGACTCCTTCCGCTGAAGTCGTCGTTTCAAAGTTTACTGTTGTTGTTTTATCCGGTACGATCTCTTGTTTGCTCAGGTTGAAGGCAGCAGGTATCCCTGACAGTTCCCCTTTACACTCTTTTATGTGCTCCATGCCGTCGACTTTGATGTCGATCGTTACTTCGCGGATCAATGAAGCCATCTTGAATTCACGTTCGTTGTTTGTTCCTTCGTTGGCTTCCACTTCCAGTTCGTTGATGGCTATTCCATATAAAGGAGTGCGTACTGAAGCTCGGGTTCCCGTTGCTTTCGTCTCCGGGATGAATGCTTCTGCCGTTTCGTAGGTGTTCATGTTGCGGAATTCGATATTGTCGGCATCGCAATTGAAAACCAGCAAGCGGTATTTATCCGGTGGCAGTGTGAACTTCAGACCGTCGGCATCGCCTTCGATCTGGGTCATCGCACCCTTTTCCATGGGATAAAAGCAGTAACGTACTTTCTTCGGGCTTTCATAACCACTCAAGACCTGTTCCCATTTCAGCGAATATGAGATAAAACCGTAGGAGGACTGTTCCGGCTCTTCCTTCGTACTGCATTTAATGAAGCATGTAATGATCATTAATATGCAAGCGGCAATTCCGCACGAGCAACCTATCTCTCCTCTTATTATCATCATCAGATATTCTTTGAAATTCAATTACTTTTTCTTTATGACGCAAATGTATCGGGAAAAAGCATGCTGAAAATTGCTTTTTCTATTCAATAAGTTGTAAAAAATGTGAGAGTTGTTGATTTTTACTGCTTATTCCTCTTTTTTCGTCCGCAAGGCACGGGGAGACATGCCGAAATTGGCACGGCAGAAATGGGAGAAGTTGGAAAGGGATTCGAAACCATATTTGTAGCTGATCTCGGATATGGACATTTCGGTTGTGGTCAGGTCAGTCTGGATGTCTTCGCATTTCTTTTTCAGCATCCACTGGTAAACAGGTTCGCCGAAAGTCTCTTTGAACAGGCGGCGGAAAGTCGGCGTACTGTAACCTCCCAGCTGTGCAAATGCTTCCACGTCTTTCGCTTTCATATAGTTCTGCATAACGAAATAACGGAAACTCTTGCTGTACCGGTAGATCGGGGAGTAGAAAGCGGCAAGTTCTTTTAATGTATAGTAGCAGTTGAGCAGGTATACCAGCTCTGTCCGTTTGGCATTCAGAAAACCGGCACACAACAAGTCATCGTTCAGATACATTCGTATGCCTTCTACGAAGTATCGCAGGGGCGGACACATATTCATTACGATCGATTCAATACGTGAAGTTTCTGCAATACTTGCTCCTTTACTAAAACGTTCATTGCAGACATTGATCGGTCGCTCGAACAGATAGAGAACACATTCGGTGGCTTCAAGTATTTTGAATTCAACTTTTGAACCGATCGGTTGCAGAATAAATTGTCCTTCATGGAAAGTGGTGTCGGGATGTTCTTCGCTGTTGACCCATACGCTACCTTTCAGCAGAAAATACAATGTATTCTGCAGGCAGCGTTCCCGGGGAATGATAATCCCTTTGGGGTAAGAACGATATTTAAAGATGTGTTTCCTATATTCCGGACAGGAGCCACAATCTGTGAATTTGCTATATCTCAGGTCGGAAGAGAACATAGACACCCTTTATAATTTTACCATTATACTCTTACCGTCGCTTTCATTATGGAAACGGTCTACGGCGGTCACAATATAGCGATATTTTTTCTTTCCGTTGTCATAAGGCATTAAAAATCTTGTGTTCCGGGTGATTTTTGCTATTTTGGCAGGGTTGCTGAGGTCGATCGGTTCTTTGTCCTCGAACCGGTAAACGACGAAGTAGGAGGCAAGCTCCGGATTTGTCGGACTTTGCTCTGCCTGCCAGTGCAACATGTAACCGTCGGGGGTCCATTCCTTTTTCAGTTTCTTCACCTCCTGCGGTGCCCGGTTATGCATATGGGTATAAGCCGGGATCAGTGCCGGATAACGGTGATAGTTTCTTTTCAGGCTATCCGCCACGCCTTTGTTGTTCCACAGCAGTTCGTTGGCAGGCCAGAAGCAGTTGCCTTTCACTTTCGACAAGGAGCGTTCGTAAAGCATTTTACGTGTCAGCTGGTCCGCCTTCATCGTGCGTGCCACGTCCTGTCCGATATACAGGTGAGGACCTTCGAGGGTCGCGTTCTTGTTCCACCACTGGATCAGGGTGATATAGTCGGCTGCCGTATGACCTATCTCCCAGTATATCTGTGGCATGTTATAGTCGATCCATCCTTCTCTAACCCAGCGCAGGATATCTGCATACAGGTCGTCGTAGTTCTGCAGGCCGTTGGTGTTGCTGCCGGAATTGTCGGGCGTGCTTTTCTTGTTGCGGTAGATACCGAACGGGCTGATACCGAAACGTACCCAGGGTTTGGTCAGCAGTATCGTCCGTTTCAGTTCGCGGATCAGGGTGTTCACATTCTCCCGTCGCCAGTCGCCTCGCTGTGCTTCGGTATATCCTTTGTTCAGGCCGTATTTTCGGAAACTGTTATCATCGGGGAAAGGCATTCCCGGAGCAGGATACGGATAGAAATAGTCGTCCATATGGATGGCATCCACGTCGTAACGGCTGACGATGTCGCGTACCACCTTGCAGATGAACTCGCGGTTCTGAGGCAGTCCCGGGTCGAACAGGATCTGTTTGTTGTAAGTGACGAACCATTCCGGGTGCTGGTGGTAGATATGCGAATCGGCAAACCTAGTGTTGCCTGCCGTACTGGCACGGTAAGGGTTCAGCCAGGCATGGAACTCCATATTCCGTTTGTGGCATTCCTTGACCAGAAATTCCATCACGTCGAAATCGCCGGCAGGAGCGAGACCCTGCTGGCCGGTATAGAAGCGGCTCCAGGGTTCGATGTCCGATTTATAGAACGCGTCCGCTTCGGGACGGACCTGGAAGATGATGGCGTTGATACCGCAGGATTGCAGGTAATTCAACTTGCGCACAAAATCTTTCCGCATCTGTGCCGGAGTCATGTCTTTATATTCTCCTTGAAAAGCTGTCTGGATCCAGGCTCCCCTGAATTCCCGTTTGTCTTTTCCTTCTGTTTCGCGGACGGGTAACTGGCGTGTAGTCGAACAGGAGGTAACTACACAAAGGATCACTGCCAGAAGCAGCCGGATATACTGATTGTTCATGAATCTTGTCTGGTTTGAGATTATAGTAACACTTTTTTATTCGGGGCAAAGATAATAAATAATAACAAACCCGAATACCTCGAAACTAAGAATCGGGTTATCGTTTCTTTTTGCTATTTTTGTATCCTTATTTGGAAAAGATTTATGTCTGAAAACAATTCTATATTTATCAAAGGGGCTCGTGTCAATAATCTGAAGAACATTGATGTAGAGATCCCACGCGACAAACTGGTCGTCATAACCGGATTATCCGGCAGCGGCAAATCTTCACTTGCTTTCGATACGTTATATGCCGAGGGACAGCGCCGCTATGTGGAAAGCCTTTCATCGTATGCCCGCCAGTTCCTGGGGCGTATGAGCAAGCCGGAGTGTGACTATATCAAAGGCATTCCGCCCGCTATCGCGATCGAGCAGAAAGTGAATACCCGCAACCCGCGTTCGACGGTGGGGACATCGACGGAGATTTACGAATACCTGCGGTTGCTTTATGCCCGCATCGGCAAGACGATTTCGCCGGTGTCGGGGATGGAGGTGAAGAAGCATCAGGTAAAAGACATTATCAGCGAAGTCCTGTCCTATCCGGCAGGTACCCGCTTCGCCGTGTTTGCTCCCGTAGTTCTGCCGGAAGGGCGGAGTATGAAGGAACAACTGGAGATATTACAGAAAGAAGGGTATACCCGTTTGTCGATCGACGATACGGCTCACCGTATCCAGGAGGTGATGGCGGACGAGGCGTTGCTTGCTTCCCCCAATATCGAACTGCTGATCGACCGTCTGACAGTCTCGGACGACAAGACATTGAAGAGCCGTCTTGCCGACTCGGCGGAAACGGCATTCTTCGAAGGGCATGACACCTGTATCATCCGTATCTATGCTGCCGAAGGAACGGTGGTGAAAGAATATTCGAAGAAGTTTGAGGCGGACGGCATTACGTTCATCGAGCCGACCGATATGATGTTCAGCTTCAATAACCCGCTGGGAGCCTGTCCGGTCTGCGAAGGATTCGGCAAGGTGCTGGGGATCGATGAGAATCTGGTGGTGCCGGATAAAAGCCTGTCGGTTTACCAGGGAGCGGTAGTCTGCTGGAAAGGTGAAGTGATGGGAGAGTGGCTGAAAGAGTTTATCGCCAAGAGCGAGAAATACAACTTCCCGATCCACCGTCCTTATTACGACCTGACGCAGAAGGAGAAAGACCTGCTGTGGCACGGTGCCCGGGGATTGCATGGCATCGACGACTTCTTTAAGTTTGTAGAAGAGAATCTGTATAAAATACAATACCGTGTCATGCAGGCGCGTTACCGCGGAAAGACGACCTGTCCTTCCTGTAAAGGTGCCCGGCTGAAACCGGAAGCGCTTTATGTGAAAGTGGGCGGAAAGAATATTGCCGAACTGGTATCGTTGCCTATCACGGAAGCCAAAGCGTTTTTCGATAATCTGGTGCTGGACGAAACGGATGCCGCTGTGGCTAAACGTCTGCTGACGGAGATTATGAACCGCCTGCAGTTCCTGCTGGATGTGGGGCTGGGTTATCTGACGCTCGACCGCCTGTCGGCTTCCTTGTCGGGTGGTGAGAGCCAGCGTATCAATTTGGCGACTTCGCTGGGTAGCAGCCTGGTCGGTTCCTTATATATATTGGATGAACCGAGTATCGGACTTCATTCGCGGGATACCGACCTGCTCGTAAAGGTGTTGCGCCAGTTGCAGGCATTGGGCAATACGGTGGTCGTGGTGGAGCATGACGAGGATATCATCCGGTCGGCCGATTATATTATCGATATAGGTCCGAAGGCTGGCCGTCTGGGTGGTGAAGTGGTCTACCAGGGCGATGTGAATAACCTGCAGACCAGCAGTAACAGCCATACGGTACGTTACCTGACCGGTGAAGATAAGATCGAGGTTCCGGCTTTCCGCCGTTTGTGGAATAATTATATAGAGGTAAAAGGGGCACGCAAGAATAATCTGAAAGGGATCGATGTGAAATTCCCGCTGAATGTGATGACGGTGGTTACCGGTGTCAGCGGTTCGGGAAAGAGTTCGCTGGTGCGCGATATCTTTTATGAAGGGGTGAAGCATTACCTGGATGAAGCCGCCCGGCTGATGGTGGACTGTTCTGGTCTGGAAGGGGATATGAAGATGATCGAAGGGATCGAGTTTGTCGACCAAAATTCGATCGGTAAGAGTTCCCGTTCCAATCCGGTGACTTATATCGGCGCTTACGATGAGATCCGTAAGTTGTTCGGCGAACAGCCGCTGGCAAAACAGTTGGGATATACGGCTGCTTATTTCTCTTTCAATAAAGAGGGAGGCCGTTGCGAAGAGTGTAAGGGGGACGGACGTATTACGGTTGAGATGCAGTTCATGGCGGATATCACCCTGGAATGTGAAAGTTGCCACGGTAAGCGTTTCAAACAGGATGTGCTGGATGTGGAATATTTCGGCGTGAGTATTTACGATATGCTGGAAATGACTGTCAACCAGGCGATCGAATTTTTCGAACAGCATCCCGGCTCGCAGGAAAAGAAAATTATCAAGAAGCTGAAGCCGTTGCAGGATGTTGGTTTGGGCTATATCAAACTCGGACAGACTTCTTCTACTTTGTCGGGTGGTGAGAACCAGCGTGTGAAGCTGGCGTATTATCTGGGGCAGGAAAAGCAGCAGCCTACTTTGTTCGTATTCGACGAACCGACTACCGGTCTGCATTTCCATGATATAAAGACGTTGTTAAAAGCATTTAATGCCTTGATCGATAAAGGTCATTCCGTGGTGATCATCGAGCATAACATGGATGTGATCAAATGTGCGGACTATTTGGTCGACTTGGGACCGGAGGGTGGTAACGCCGGCGGTTATCTGGTTTGTGCCGGAACACCGGAAGAGGTGGCTCTATGTTCGGAATCGTATACGGGAAAATATTTAAAAGAAAAATTGTAGTAGTATCATAGAAAAACGGTGTGCTAGAAGAACACAATGGCACACCGCTTTTTATTTGAACGTTTAATTATTATTTACTTCTTACTTTTTATTCATATCGAATGCCAAATCAATCGGATTCTGAAGAGCATTCGCTTCACCTAACTTAGCTTCTGTTGCTGTTAAGTCGAATTTAAAGTTCTTTTTGTCGATAGCATAAGATGCTTTCTTGTCTGCAGTAATAGTAACGACTACTGCTGCGTTTTCTCCTAACGGAATGTTCAGAGGTTCCGGTTTCAGTGTGATAATAACAGAATCATTAGCTGCGTTCATCGCTGCAGTATAATTTACTTTATATGCCAGGCTGTCGCCGATTAAAGCAATGATACCGGCTGCAGCTTCTTTACCTACGACCGCTTCTACTAATGGCTGGTAAGGGAATGCTTCGAAAATGACAGAGTCATTAGCTACTTTCAGATCTAATTCTTTGGCATCAGCTTCGAGATATTTCATCGTACCGCTATAGTTGCCATTCACTTCTTCCACTGTAGGAACAGCAGGAGTGTCGTCATCATCACAAGAGGTAAAAGTCATACCTACTACAGCTAACATCATCACAATCGACCATTTCAACGTCTTCTTCATCTTTCTTATTTTTTTAATGTTAATAAATTATGTACGACTATTAAGATGGGATGAAGTTGGAAAATGCTGCATTTAGTTGGCACTATTTATTTTTTTCTCTTGTATCTTACTCTTATTAAGTATCTTTGTCTGTTCAATAAATATCTGACGAAATGGATTCTACTAACCATGCTATTTATCCGAGAGAGCGCATACGTTTTGCGGTTCTTTCCTTTTTTCTTGCCCAGGGACTTTGTTTTTCGAGTTGGGCAAGTCGTATTCCCGATATTAAGGAGTTTTTTACGGTGAACGATGCTCTGTATTGGGGAATTGTCTTGTTTATGATTCCGGTAGGGAAATTTGTGGCCATTCCGCTGGCTGGTTATCTGGTGTCGAAGCTGGGAAGTCGCATCATGGTGCAGATAAGTATTATGGGATATGCCTTGTCGCTGTTTGCGATCGGAACGGCTTTGAATATCTATATGTTGGGCGCATTCCTGTTTTGCTTCGGGGTGTTCTGGAACTTATGCGACATATCGTTGAATACGCAGGGGATAGGCATTGAACGGCTCTACGGGCGGACGATCATGGCATCCTTTCACGGAGGATGGAGCCTGGCGGCATGTATGGGGGCGTTGATCGGCTTTATCATGATTGTTTCGGATCTTACTCCGTTCTGGCATTTTACATTGATCGCCGTATTGATTCTGTTGCTTACCATGGTGAACCGTAAGTATTTGCAGGAAGATATTGTTGTTGCCGACGTGAAAGAAGAACCGGCTGCAGATAAATCGGAGAAATGGCAATATATCCGGAAGCCGGAAATGCTGCTGATCAAGTTGGGACTGGTCGGATTGTTTGCACTGGTGGTGGAGAGTGCGATGTTCGATTGGAGCGGTGTTTATTTTGAATCGGTATTGCAGGTGCCTAAGTCTTTACAGATCGGATTCCTGGTGTTTATGGTCATGATGACTGTAGGGCGTTTCCTGGCTAATTATGCCTATCGGATTTGTGGAAAGCAACGGGTGCTGCAACTGTCCGGCGCTTTTATTTTTATCGGGTTCTTTATCTCGGCGTTGCTGGGCAGCACGTTCGACTCCATGGTCTTGAAGGTGATTGTCAACTCTTTCGGTTTTATGCTGGTGGGGCTGGGTATATCGAGTATGGTTCCGACCATCTATAGTCTAGTCGGTGCCAAGTCGAAGACACCCGTGGGGATTGCCCTTACCATCCTTTCAAGCATCAGCTTTATCGGTTCGCTTATTGCACCATTGCTGATCGGTGCTATATCACAGGCATTTAATATGGAGTATGCCTATATGGTTGTCGGCTTGCTGGGACTTTGCATTCTGTTGATGACGACATTCAGCAAGGCGTTTAGATAGTTGACAGTTGACAAGTGACAGTTGACAGTTCTTTCGACTTTCTGTCGATTTATCGACACAACGCGAATCCTGACTGTCATCTGTCAACTGAGAATATTTATTTGCTAAATCTCCGGAAAACGTAGTTCTGCTGTTTCCATACAATGGATGACTTCCTCTTTTGTACCGCTGAAAGGGCCTGAAGCCTCTATCTTCAGGGTCGACATAGCAGCAGCAAAACGGCCGGCTTCTTCTATGGAAGCACCTTTGGCACGCTGATACAGGTAACCGGTCATATAGGTGTCACCACAGCCGGTGGCATCTACCACTTCCCTGGGTTTGTAGGCGGGGATCTTATGGAAGGTCTTTCCGTCGTATATCACGGAACCGAGGCTGCCCAGTGTGATCAGTACCTCCTTTACTCCCCAGTCATACATTTTTTGTGCAGCACCCACTACATCATCATGGCCTGTCAGTACTTCCATTTCATGTTCGTTCGCTTTCAGGAAATGAATATATTTTAAAGCCTCCTCTTTTTCGGTCCAGTCGACGGCGTATACGTTCTTATCACGTACTTCGCGTAGATATCCCTGAGAGTCGGCGGACACAAGTCCTTTTCCAGCCATAAACTTTACAACGTCCAAAGAGAAATCGTCGGCAAGCAGGCTTCCCAGGTGGATGATACGTGCCTGTATATCTTTCAGGTAATCGACCGTGAACGGATCCGCTTTCGCCAGAACCCGCTGTGTACGGTTGTCCTGATTCTCGCCATAGATGTTTTCGAAATAAACGGAATGTTTGCTGGGCATGACTGAAACATCGATCCCTTCCGACCGTAGTTTCTCCACTTCTTTCATTTCAGTTTCAGCCAAAGCCGTGATCAGCGAATAATCGATATCGTTGAAATGTTTGATAGCATGCGAGAAGTAAAACGCGGTTCCTCCCGCCATATGTACCGTATTTTTCGGGGTCACTATTTTATCTAGTGTGATGTGACCGATACAACAAAGATCGTGCATAATATAATATTGTTGATAAGCGTACAAAAGTAGTCAAAAATGTGCATTGGTAGGAATGCTTCTTTATTTTTCTTATTTTTGTGTGTTGGCAATTATTAAAATGGATGTTATGAGTAAAGACCTGATTTACGAAAAGTTAATCAGCGCGATCAGAGAAAAGGTACCCCACAAAGCCACCTTAACCAATGCATTGGTTGATTTACTGTGCATAGAGAGAGAAGCCGTATACCGCCGGATGAGGGGCGATGTCGCTTTCTCGTTTACGGAGATAGCAGCGATCTCCAATAAGTTCGGGATTTCGTTGGATAGTCTGGTTGGAGAATCTGCGGCAAAGAGCCGCCCTTATCAGCTGAGCCTGGTGGAGTATGTCGATCCGATCGAGGATGATTTTAAGATGTGGAGGATCTACAATGAACGGTTGCATAGCGTTCGCAACGATCTTTCTTCCTGCAGCGTGGAGTGTATGAATGTACTTCCTGCTACTTTCCTGCTGGACTATGACTATATCACCCGTTTCTACTTATGTAAATGGTATAATCAGTATGGTGATTCGGATAAGGCGGTCCATTTCAGGGATATAGAGACTTCGGCGGAACTACTGGAAGTACAGCGGGTGACAGCTGCGGAATCGAAGTATATCAGGAAGACTTCTTATATTATGGATCCGCTGATTTTCCAGTATATCGTGAATGACATCCAGTATTGCCGCAGCATTCATCTGATAGACGAGGAGAATGTCCGTCTTTTAAAACAGGAACTGCTTCGTTTCCTCGACAATATGGAGATATTGGCAACCCGTGGCGTGCACAGCGAGACTGGTAACCCGATCCAGTTCTATATTTCCAGTATCAATTTTGATGCCAGCTACAGTTATTTGGAAACGCAGGAATATCAAATCAGTATTATTCGTGCATTTATTTTGAATACGGTTATCTCGCTGGACCGGAAAGCGTATGAGATAATTCGTAATTGGTTGCGGTCTTTGCTGAAATCATCCACAATGATCTCTGTCAGCGGAGAGCAACAGCGTATTTTGTTTTTCGAAAAGCAAAGGAGGATTGTGAATAGCCTGTAATCTTAAATTAATCTGTATATTAGCGGCGTTCTTAATAAGATGCTTATGGAAACCCTGCTAGTCATATTGATCGTGGTTGTGTGGATCAGCCTGTATTCCCATATAAGTAAGATGAATAGCCATACGGATTCTTTACGAAAAGATCTGTATAGCTTGCGGAAATATATCGAGATCCAGTTGGAAGAACTCAAAAAACAGCAGGCAGCAATGGCCCCTGTTGAAGAAAAACCGGAGGAAGCGGTTGTTTCCGTGCCTGTGGCTGAAGAAGTCGTAGTTCCTGTTATTCCAGTCACTCCTGTCACGGTGGTAGAAGAACGGACTGAAAGTGAGCAGGAAGAACCGCCCCTTCCTGTAAATATTGAAGAGAAGAAGGTCGTTCCTGAGCCTGTTATCAAACCTTTTGGGATTGTCAAGGAGAAGAAAAAGGTCGATTATGAAAAATATATCGGCGAGAATCTCTTCGGGAAGATTGGGATTCTGGTGCTGGTGGTCGGTATGGGGTTGTTCGTCAAATATGCCATCGATAAGAACTGGATCAATGAAGTGTTCCGTACGGTGCTCGGATTTGTTGTCGGCGGAGGGTTATTGTTTTTATCTCAAAGACTTAAAAAGACATACCGGACGTTCAGCTCTTTGTTGGCGGGTGGTGCATTTGCCATTTTCTATGTGACGGTTGGGATGGCCTATCATTATTATGGGTTGTTCAGTCAGACGGCAGCCTTTATCATACTGGTGGTGCTGACGGTCTTTATGTCGCTTCTTTCCGTTCTCTATAACCGGCGTGAGTTGGCGGTTATCGCCTTGATAGGTGGTTTTATCGCTCCTTTCCTGGTAAGTAACGGGATGGGGAATTATCTGGTGTTGTTTACGTATATGACCATTTTGAATATGGGGATGTTCGGATTGGCACTCTATAAGAAATGGGGTGAATTGCCGCTTATCTGTTTTATCGCTACTTATGTGATTATGCTGGGCTATTCGATGGTCGCGGATCTGGATGTTGCCCGAAACGCGCAGCTGGTTCATCTGTTGCTTTTTTCTACGTTATATTATCTGATATTCCTGTTGCCCGTCGTATCGGTGTTGCGTACGGACGATAAGAAGATCAATCAGTGGCTGGTGATGACGGTCGTGCTGAATAATTTCCTGTATCTCTTTTTCGCCCTTTGGTTTTTACGTGAATTGCAGTTGCCTTATAATATCAAAGGTGTGTTGACACTGTTTATTGCTTTGATCAATGGTGTGATAGCCTTTGCTGTACGTAAACGGGCGGCGGACAAAGGGTTGTTGCTGGCTCTGCTGACGGGTATGTTTTTGACTTTTATTTCGTTAAGCATACCGATCCAGTTGGAAGGGACTTTCATTACGTTGTTGTGGGCCACGGAAATGGTGGTTGTTCTATGGCTTTTCAGCCGGTTCGGGAAACCGGTGTATGCTTATTTCACCTATATACTCTTCTTCCTGACGCTTATTTCATATATGATCGATCTGGAGAATGCTTTGTCTGACGGTGTGGCTTCTTCGCTGTTCGTGAACGGGACGTTTGCTACCGGAATATTTACCGGTTTGGCGTTCGGTGTTTTCGCGTGGCTGATGGAGCGCAGGAAGGCTTCATTCACAACTGCTTCGAAGATTTCATATATGCCGTTCAATGCGATTGCCTTGTTGGTGGGATGCGGAATAATCTATCTGTCGTTTATTGTCGATTTCTGTTTGAATATTACTTATTATCCGTTGGAGGAAAGTGCTTGCCTGGCATTTACCAGTCTGGCGTTATTGCTGTTATTGGTTGGATTGAGGAGACGTTTTGCTATCGATCGGTATGCTGTTGTTTATGTAATAGCTGCCGGACTTTCCGTCTGTTTGTTCGTGTTGTTGTCACCGATAGTCAATGAGTATGGCGATACTTCTTTGCTTTTGTTGCAGTGGGGTGCGTTGGTTGTTGTGATTATTCATCTCTTTTTATTGGCAAGATATTACTATCGTTTCTTTGACTTCCGGCAGAAAAGGGCGAATTCGATGACTTCGTTTATTGCGATTGCTTCTACTGTTTTGTTTGCGGTCGCTGTTAATAATATGCTGCATCTGGCTGGTTGGGAGAATGAATCGAGTGCGGCTTTGTCTATTTCTCTGAGTATGGCCGGGTTTATTCAGATGTCGTTGGGTATGCGTCTGCATCTGAAGATATTGCGTATGATCAGCCTGGCGGTTTTCGGTGTAGTCTTGCTGAAGTTGGTCATTGTCGATTTGTGGCTGCTTCCGACGGTCGGGAAGATTATTGTTTTCATTATGTTGGGGGTAATCCTGTTGGTCTTGTCTTTCTTGTATCAGAAGCTGAAAAGGGTATTGTTTATGGATAATGAAGAGAATCTATTGACAAAAGAATGAAATACCTATATATTTGTAGCTGGAGACTTACCTTCTTTTCCTGTTTATTATCCTAATTATTTTATGTTTGACAGTCGTGGAACAGCTGTCTGACGGAAGTGGGACAGCTATCCCACCGCTGTCGGACAGCTGTTCCACGACTGTCAAACAATAAAAATGTGCCAGGTAAATCGGATTGTCAGGCGTATGGTTCCAAAAGATCTTTGGGGTAGTTGAACTTTTCCGGCAGGTAATGGGGAAGTAGTCCTTGCTGATTGCAGGAAAGAGCCCGGTTGTTTTCAGTCGTGAAATGCTTGTAGAAAAGGGATGAAATCATGGTTTTTAAACGGTCCCTGAAAGTCTGTTTTTTTAAACGTCTGATTAACAGATTACTTCCCTTTAGTAATTAATGTACGCGCGTACATTAATATATAGGTCAAATTTGATATATAATATTATGGAAATTAGTGTAATACGAAGAGTTCGAAATGACGAGAAATAACGTTCCTTTTTTCTAGTCAACAAAATTAGCTATAACTTTTGAATGCGCAATCCTTTTTTAATATTTTTTTCTCAACCTATATGCTTTCTTATCAATTGAATAGCAAAGTTAGTACGAAATTATACCTTTTGGATACGAACCCCCCGAAAAAATGACTAGAAAAAAGGAACGTTTTAGCTAGTCATTACAGCTATAGAACGTGTACAAAGAAGTTTTCATTAACATTAGTATTAATATTAAATTTAGAATTATGAACAAAAAGTTTTCTACGCTTGTTGCCAGCGTCCTGCTGGCGGGTGCCGTTGGAACTGTGGGGGCTGTTGTTCCTTACAACAGTTATGTGAAGAGTGCCGGTGTCGGTACTCAGGCAGAAACAGTTGTTAATGGTGTGTCCTATCAATTGACTTCAGGCACTAATGTTCTGGTTATGCAGGAACAGAGCAATGGTACTATGGCATTAAAGATGGTTGCTGCCGATGAAGCAGATTTGATGTCTTCTTTATGGACGATTGTATCTGAAGATGATGGTGAAGGTGGTGTGTCTTATACATTCATCAACAAAGCAACAGGTCTTCCTCTTGCATTCGATACAAAAGATGCAAAATTAGGTGGTGCAAATGCTACAAATGCAATGGGTAATGTTTCTTTGTGGAAATGGAGAACAGGAACTTCTGTCAAAGGTGCTAAAGATTTAGTGTCTTATTTCCATAAGGACTCTGCTTTGGTTTTGGAAAATAATGGTGGAGCGATTTCTGCAAAGAAAGTGTATGCAAAGACGACAACTCCTTCAAGTTCTTTTACTGTTGATGCATATCAGGCAGAGGAAGTTGTTTTAGGGGTTGATGCTTTGAACTCAATGTTGGGTATCCAGCCGACAGATGGCAAGATGAAGTTAGGCTTCACTCGCGATCAGGTAAATGGCGTTGACAACATTTGGTTGAATGAGTATACTGCAACTACTGCTGTAGGTGTTGATGCTATTGCTACTGCTGAAGCAAATGCAGCAGCTGCTGCCATCGTTGCAGCAAAAGCAGTAGATACTCCTGCTGGTGTAGCTGCTTACCTTCGTGCGAAGTATGCAACAGGGACGGCTACAGAAATAGCTGTTGCTGAACATTTAGCTCAGATTGCAGAAGACGAAGCTAATAAAACTGCGGCTGATGCAAAGACTGCGGTTGATGATATTGCAAAAGCCGCTGCTACTGCAAAGGATTCATATAAGTTAGTTGCTGATTCTGCAAAGCTTCGTGTGGATTATGTAGAGAAAGATGCAAAAGCTGCTATTGCTGCTTTCAAAATTGCAACTTATGCAGATTTTACTGCTGTAGTAGAAACTAAAAAAGGATCTTTAACTGCTACAGGAAAAGATGATCTTGTTAAAGCTTTCTATAAAGCAATCCCTGAAGTAGGATATACTTTATCTGGCGCAAATACAAAAGCAACAGCTTTTGTAAAAACGTATACTGACGCTTCAACTGCTGTAGCAACTGGTGGTGATTTGTTTACTATTGTAGGATCAGAAGATCTTCTTTCTAAACAATCCGAAGTCCAGGGTAAGCTTGACGCTATCAAAACTGAATTAACTAAAGCTGCTGATGCATCAGCATTGGTTTCTTGTGTAGAAGCAATCAGTGCTTCTTTAACAGGTGCAGATAAAACAACTTTTGATAATGCCGTTACTGCATTGAATGCCACAATTACTGTTGGAAATTCAGGAAATGCTAATGCTGCTACATGGTGGAACAACTATAACGAAGTATCTACAAAAGTGAAAGCTTATGTTGCAGAAGCTGCTGCTTTGGCTGCAGATGCAGGTACATTGCAAGGTGAAGTAGCTAAATTAACAGGTATTAATTCAAAAGCTGAATATGATGCAGCAATAGATGGAATAGTAGCAACAAGCTCTTCTGCGACTGCTGAGGATAAAGCTATTGTAGATGAAGATCTGAAGGCATTGGTTACTGATGCTACTCCGTTGGTATTGCCTGATGGTAAGGCTGTAGCGACTGTTCTTAATAAATATACCTCATTAAAAGCAGAAGCTGATGATAACTTAGCTGCATCAACTGCTATTAATACTGATCTGACTGCTAATTATTATTCATCGGATGCAGCAGGTGTAGCTAAGGCTATTACTGATACCAAACAATCTTCTTATATTAAAGAACAAAATGATGCTGTAGATGCAATTGCTACTGCTGCTACAGGTGGAACTGTTGCTGCTGCTATTGAAGCTGCAGAGAAGAAAGCTAAAGAATATACAGAGGCCGTTTCTGCAACAGCTGATTATGTATCTCTGATTTCTAAAGATAATGATGACTTAGCAAAAGTTGAATATCTGCGCGTGGATACAGCTTATTTGTCTACAGTATCTTCTGATAAATATCAGTTGGCATTTGCTACAGGTAAATTCAATGCAAACTTGAAGAACTCTAAAAAACAGTCAGTTGCTACACGTTTGCAGAATGACTTCAATGGTCGTTATAACTTTAAGTTCACTTATTGGCCATCTCAAGACTCTTTGATGATTGAACCGGCTTCTTATATATATCCGTTTACTGATAAAGCTTATGTTGACATTACTGATGCAGAAGTTGTTGCAGCTCAGGCTAAACCAGACTATGCAGGTCAACAGGTTAAATTGGCTATCCTTGCTAATGATCACCGTGAAGTGACAATTGGTAAAGAAGATAAAGCAAACACTACTGGTGCAGAAGCTACTATCAACACTCGTATCTACTTGGGTGGAAATTCAAACTACGAACGTACAACTTTGGCTTCCGGTGTTTATTTCTTCAATCTGGTAACAGATCTGAAATCAAGAATGGATGACAATGGTAAATATCGTGTAGCTACTTATTGTGGTGATAACTGGAAAGCTTATGAAAACGAAGAAACAACTCAGCGTTTTGGTAAAGCTCAGGACTTCAATCACATGCCACGTACTCAGTGGGTTGTTGAACAGAACGAAGGCGTAGCTGGAATTCAGACTGTAACTATCACAAACCGTGAATTTGGTGTTCGTTATAATAATGTTCAATTGTACAAAGCTGGTGACAATGTATTTGCTCAGGTAGGTGCATTTGCTAATACTTCTGTAATTGATACATTGGCTTATACTAAGGTTGCTGACAAATATACATCAGACAAATACCTTGGTTACAAGAAGTTTGAAAAAGCATTAGACTACGAAAAATTCTACAACTTGGATTATCTGTCAGGTATGGAATTGGGTAACTATGTAAGCTTCAAGGGTGACTCTTCTGTTTATGTAGACCTGAAGGGTGGTAAGACATTCATCGAATTTGTTCCTGCTTCTGAAGATACTGAATTCGGTTATGCAAGCACAAAAGCTGGTGCTGTACAACTTTATAAAGCAGCTTATGCACTGCGTGTTCATAACGAAACATTGTTGACAACTGGTAGTTATTATGTAACAGTTGGTAAAGATGGTAAATCTTATGTAATCACTCACGAAACTAGCGGTATTACTCCTTCTTACTTTGTTCTGAAAGAAAATAACGAATTGGTTTCTGAAGAAGGTGACACTACTTGTTACTATGCATTGCAGCAAGTTTCACGTTATGTAGACGATAAGAAATTCTATGTAAATAGCGACTGGAATCGTGTAGGTGTACGTGACGCTTCAATGGCATTTACTGTAGAAGAATCTTGTTATCTCTCTCCGGAAAAACGTATTGCTACCTTCGCTGTAGTAGAAGACAACACTCCGTTGTATCGTCGTTTGGGCGTATCAAAGGCTGATGATGGCTTCCAGGATATGACAGTTCAGAACGGTAAGATCTATACAGTAAACAGTGCTGCTAAAGAATATCTGTATGAAGATGCAACAAGCAAATATTCAGCAGGTAAGAATATTAACTTCTTGGGTCTTGAAGGTAAGGGTGTAGATGCTAAATCAGCGATGTTCGTTGATACAGCTTATGTACGTGGAAACACTAACATGCCTCAGTATATGTTGGTAATGAATCCGCAGATTGTTAAGGCTGATACAGTTTGGTGTAACGCTACATCAACTCACAAACATGCTACATTGGCAGACTCCTTGGCTTGTCCTCACACAACTATTACTCCGGCTAGTATCACAGGTCGTTACCTGATCAATGCAGAAGACTCTGTTGCTGCTGGTGATAATAATTATGTATGGAATACTAAGTACACTCGCTTGGCATTTGTAGATGCTAAACATATCGGTGATACATTAGTAATCTTCCGTAATGGTAAAGCTAGCACTGCTGCAAAAGACTCTATCTTCTTAGGTAATAATGACCATAACAAGGTAACAACAGCAAGACCTAACGGTATTAAGAATCCGGTATTCGCATTCCGTTTGGTTAATGCAGATGCTTGTGACTTCCTGATCGAATCAGCAGGTGATCATAAGATCCCGTCAGATGGAACAGGTAAATGGGTTGCTATTAAGAATGGTGTTCCTGTTGTAGCTGCAATGGAAACTTATACAGATGCTATCCGTGACGCTGAAATCTTCAACATCGAACCGACTGACGAAGTTGCAACTTCTACAGATGCTATCGAAGCTGGTGAAGTATCAGTAATCGCAACTGACGGTGCTGTAATCGTTAAGGGTGCAGCAGGTAAGAATGTTATCATCAGCAACGTTCTTGGTCAGACAATTGCCAACACAGTTCTTTCTTCAGACGAAGCAACTATCGCAGCTCCTAAGGGATATGTAACAGTAGCTGTTGAAGGTGAAAAGGCTGTTAAAGCAATCGTAAAATAAGAAACATTTAAATTGAAATTTAAATCTGTTACGCGGTTGACCCCGTAGAGACGCACGCCGTGCGTCTCTACCACAAACCAACCAACTACCCTGCGACAGGTGAACAAGTAACAGTTTAATACTAAAGTAATAAAATAAAGTTCATCTGTCAGTACTCCTGTGAAGGAAGAAAGCAGACACAAAAAAGAGCCCCGGAGGTTTCGAACTTCTGGGACTCTCTTTTGGTTTTTATTCAAATGAAGGAAGAATATCCTTTATTCCACTATCCATTTTTCGATATTACGTGTCTGTGCACTGAAATTTAATATGCCTTCTTTAATTTCTCTATTAGGAATTCCTAGTTGATAAAGTTCAAATTTTTCATCATGGTCTTTTATTGTTAAATATCCATATTGATAGAGTATTGGAATTGGTTCAGGGAACATCAAACAAGTAGTGTCAATCGATGGTATATCGATTTCTTCATGCGCCATGCGTTCCAAATCGTAATGATTTTGTTTGAGCAACTCGACGAGATAGGTCGGAGTGCCTGTTTCAAACCAGTAATTACTGAATTTGTTATATTTGAAAGTGTTCAGTAGGCTGAACGGATTATAAATTCCTTCTGTGTTTTCTACGAAATGGTATCCGTCATAATACTCTTTCAGTTTAGAGCAAACCTTCTCGAAAGTTATGTTTAGAGTAGTTGCTAGTTCATGTAGTTCTATTTCCAGATTATCATGAATCTCTTTTTCTGTCATACCGCATAAACTGATATACGGTTCGCGCATAGAAATGTCATCCAGGTTATTCAAATCGCTGAACACGCTGACTTTACCAAATTTAGTAACCCCTGTCAGCAGAGCGAACTTGATGAATTTGTCCATCGACTTAAGTACGCCGTAAAAGGGTTTCAGTATGCTTCGATAACTGGCTTGCAACTCTTTGTTGCCGATAGTTTGTAGCAAAGGCTTGTCGTATTCATCAACTAATATGACTACAGGCTGTCCTGTTTGTTCAGCAGCTAACCGGATGACTTGATAGAAACGTTCTTCCGGAGCACGATTGCCATACGGACTGTTGTAGGCTCGTTCCCATATTTCCAAATGTTTGTTCAGCTCTTCCAACAGGGAGTTTTTATTTTCATAGTTGCGGGAGTTCAAATCTTGGAAATAAGCTTCCAGTGTAGAGAGCAGCAAGCTTTTACCAAAGCGGCGTGGACGGCTCAGGAGATAATAACTTCCAGTCTTCACCATTTGATAAACCAAAGCAGTTTTGTCTATATAGAAATAGCCGTCTTTGCGTATCTTTTCGAAACTTTGTATCCCGATAGGATAAATCTTACTGCTTATAACGATCTGTTTTAAAGTTTTCTATTTTGAGTCGTATACAAAAGTATAGTTTTTTCGGGAAAGGCGGGCATTTCTTGTGAAGTATATAATTTTGTGTAACTTTAAGCGCCCAAAATACATGAGGCATAAGATATTCAGCGATTATAAAAGAGTGTGAACAATGAGGAGAAAATAAATTTGACTGACGAGCAGGTGTTCAGGAATCTGTTTGACCGTTACTATGTGCCTTTGTGTGTGTTTGCGGAACGCTATGTGAACGATGAAGAAATAGCCTCGGATATTGTGCAGGAATGTTTTGCCAGGGTCTGGCAGAAACAGAATGATTTTCAGTTTATTTATCAGGTCCGCTCGTTTATGTACACCAGCGTTCGTAATTCCTGCCTGAACGAGTTGGAACACCGGCAGGTGGTGTCGGGCTATCAGGAAGTAACCATTGCCCGGATGGAAGAATCTACGTTTCATGACTATCTCATCGAAGAAGAAATGCATCGCATTGTGATGGAAGCGGTCGATAAACTGCCTCAGCAGAGCCGGAATATCATACGGCTGGCTTTGGAAAACCATTCAAACGCCGAGATTGCCGAAAAACTGTCCGTATCCAAAGAAACAGTACATACTTTGAAGAAAGGAGCCTATAAGAAACTCCGTGCTTTCCTGAAGGATTACTATTATTATGTACTTTTTTTATAAACCGATAAAATTTTCTTCAACGCCATTCACCCTGTTTTTGACTTCGCCTGTTTTACTAAATAAAGAACACAGGAATGTTGGAACAAGACTTCTATATTGCAGCATTAATTGCCAAATCAGTTACAAACTCCTTATCGGAAAAGGAAAAACAGGAACTGGAAGACTGGAAAAATGCGTCAGAGCATAATTTCCGGCTGTTCGAGTCAATGTGCCGTCAGGAAAATTTATATGCCTACTCCCGGAAGTCCGCGAAATATGATAAAAATATCGGCTGGGAACAAGTGCAGAAGCGGATCAGCACGGATCGTCGCAGAAAAATCTATATTACTATTTGCCAGTATGCAGCCATCTTCCTTCTCCCTTTGCTGGCAGGGATGCTGACCTGGCATTTTACCCGCGAGACAGAACAAAATCCTGCTATCCCTGTCGTAGCCCAGTCGGTACATATCACTCCCGGCGAAAGCAAGGCTATCTTGACATTGGGAGACGGTACCGTGGTAGACCTGGATGCTGAAACTCAGACAGAGCTGAAAGAATCCGGGATTCAGATCAATGTGAAGAAGGAGGAGCTGGCTTACGATAAGAAAGAAGCGGAAGCAATCACAGAAGAAGTCGTCTACAATAAAATAGAAATCCCCCGCGGCGGCGAATATAAACTTCGTTTGAGTGACGGCAGCCTGGTACATCTGAACTCCATGAGTTCATTACGCTATCCGGTTCATTTTACAGGTGATGTGCGGGAAGTGGAACTGAGCGGAGAGGCCTTTTTTGATGTCAGTAAAAGTGAAGCTCCCTTTATTGTAAAGACAGCAGGAGTAGATGTACGCGTATTAGGAACCCAATTCAACGTATCCGCTTATCCGGATGATCTTGTGACACAAACGACCTTGGTGACCGGTTCAGTCCGGATCCAGACCAAAGAGGGAGGAAGCATTGTTCTGGAACCTTCCCAACAGGCTGAACTGGATAATAAATCACATGAGCTGGTTGTCCGTCAGGTTGATGTCTCCCTGTATACATCTTGGATAACCGGAAAAATCTATTTTAAAGACGAACGGCTGGAAGATATTATGACTGTTTTGTCGCGTTGGTATGATGTGAATATTGTGTTTGCCGATGATAAATTGAAAAACCTGCAATTCGGATGTAATCTGAACCGGTATGATGAGATCGCTCCTTTCCTTGAACTGCTGAATGCTACCGGCAAAGTGAAGACACGAGTGGAACAGCGAAACATAACAATCTATTGATCAGAATAAAACTAAATAATTTCAAATTTTAAACATCATTATTATGAGAAAAAACAAAGAAAGCCTAGGGCAATCCACCGGGAAGAGAGTTCTCTGTATTTCCGGTTTGGTTTGTTTGTTTCTTGCAACCGGCCTGGCTCAGGCTCCGGCACGTTCTACCGCGCAGACTACTGCGACAGTAACTGTCACTTTCAATAATGCTACATTGAGAGATGTGATTTGGGAATTGCAAAAACAGACCGACTTTACTTTTGTGTACAGTACACTTGACGTACAAAACGTCAAAGTGAATAAAGTGGATGTCGTCAATGAAGATGTCTATAAAGTACTGGACAAATGTCTACGTGATACGAAACTCACCTATACGATCCATAATGGAGTGGTGGCTATCCGCCATGCCGAAGAAATGGCCCGCACTTCTGCCACCCAGCAAAAAAGAATGGTCCAGGGAAAGGTATTTGACGAGACTGGCGAAACAGTTCCCGGAGCAAATATTGTAGTAAAAGGAACTGTACAGGGAGCGACGACCGATATGGATGGAAATTTCGCTTTTGAAGTGGCAGATGGTAAAAATATAACTTTGGTCGTTTCATTTGTCGGATACAGCCCGAAAGAAGTACGTGTAACAGGCAATTCACCGTTGAAGATTGTACTGGAATCGGAAGATCAGCAATTGGAAGAAGTCATTGTTACCGGTTACGGAACCTATAAGAAATCAGCTTATGCCGGTTCGGCTTCCACTATCAAGACTTCGGAAATGAAAGATGTGCCGGCTGTTTCTTTCTCGCAAGTGTTGCAGGGAGCAGCTCCGGGTGTTCAGATATCGTCTGCATCCGGCCAGCCGGGGGCAACCTCTTCCATTAATATCCGTGGTATGGGTTCTTTCAATGCATCTAACTCGCCGTTGTATGTCATCGACGGTGTTCCGGTCAGTTCTGGAAATATCAGTAGTACGGGATCTGACGCAGGTATGGATATCATGTCTACGATCAATACGTCAGATATTGAAAATATTACGGTGATCAAAGATGCGGCGGCAGCTTCCCTGTACGGTTCGCGTGCAGCCAACGGAGTTATCCTTATTACGACAAAGCAAGGTAAAACAGGTAAGCCGTCAGTCTCTTTGAAAGCTGACTGGGGATTCTCTGATTTTGCGATGGATTATCGTCCGGTAATGGGCGGTGAAGAACGTCGTAACCTGATTTATGACGGATTGGTAGCCGACGGAATGGTTCATCAAGGTATGACGGAGGCCGAAGCCCGTGCTTATGCGGATGGTGAAATAGATGATTATGCACCGGTTCCCTGGTGCGGGTTTGTCAATTGGGATGATGCGTTATTCCAGAAAGGCAGCCATCAGACGTATGAAGCATCCATTACGGGCGGGACGGATAAGTTCAAATACTACAGCTCTCTCGGCTATTTGAAACAGGAAGGTGTTGCGTTGAATTCCGGTCTGGAACGTATAACCGGTCGTGTGAATGTCGATTATCAGGCGACCAAGCGTTTCAGTTTGGGTGTTAAGTCCCTTTTTGCCAATGTCAACCAGGATGTTAACCAGGAAGGAACTTCTTATACCTCTCCTTTCTATACTTCTAAAAGTGCCGTGACTCCTTCCGATCCTGTCTACAACGAAGACGGAAGCTGGAACCGCGAACTGATTCGTATTGCAGACCGTAATCCTCTGTTATCGGCCATGTATGACTACGAGCGTGAACATGTGACCCGTGCATTCAATACCGCTTATGCTCAGTATGAATTTATCGATAATCTGAAGCTGAAGAGTACGTTGAGTTACGATTATACTTTGTCGAAAGGAGATCGTTGGTATGACCCGCGTACCTCGAACGGAGATGACCTGAACGGTGACATGAAGAAAGTTTTTTATGAATATCGTAAGTTGGTTTGGGAGAATGCATTGAGCTATCAGACGACTATTGCCCGGAATCATCATCTGGACGCTTTGGTCGGCTACGAAACAGATATGTACGAACGCGATTTCCTCTCCGGCGAATCTTCTAACTTTGCCCGCAACGACAGAAATGATGTGGAAAACGGAATGAAGCTGGAAGCTGTGGGTGGTTATGGCCGTTCATATCGTCTGGTTTCTTATCTGACACGTGTGAATTATGATTATAAGAATAAATATTATTTAGGTGGCAGTTACCGTCTGGACGGTAGTTCCCGTTTGTCAAGAGACAACCGTTGGGGTAGTTTTTGGTCTGTTTCCGGAGCGTGGAGAGCCATCGAAGAAGAATTCCTGAATGATTATAAGGATTGGTTGAGTGACCTGAAGATCAGAGCATCTTACGGTGTGAACGGCACATTGCCTTCCGATTATTATGGTTATATGGGATTGAGTTCCATCAAGGAAGGTTATCTGGAACAGCCGGGTATTTTGCAGTCACAGCTGGAAAATCTCGACCTGTCGTGGGAAACCAACCATAACTTTAACCTGGGATTTGACTTAGGTTTCTTTAACCGCCTGAATGTGACATTGGAATATTACACCCGTCGGACCAAGAACCTGCTGATGGACCGTCCGTTGTCTATGACGACCGGTTTTGATAAATATCTGATGAATATCGGTGAAGTAAAGAATAAAGGTGTCGAACTGGAAATACGCTCTACCAATATTTCAAATAAGAATTTCTCCTGGAGCACGGTCTTCAACCTGGGACATAACAAAAACGAAATCGTTCGCCTGGATGGTCTGCAGACAGAAATCATCAGCGGTTCGCAAATCCGTAAAGTAGGTATGCCTTATCGTACTTTTTATCTGATAGAGTTTGCCGGTGTTAATCCGGAAACCGGAGCACCTCAGTTCTATAAGAACAAACCGAATGCAGACGGTACGCTGGATCGTACAATTACGGAAGATCCGAGTGACGACGTGTATCGTATAGCAACGAAAAATGCGGATCCCGTTGTACAGGGAGGTTTGTCAAACACTTTGAGTTATAAAGGATTCGATCTGAACTTCATGTTGTCTTATCAGTTTGGCGGTTATTCTTACGACAACTGGGCACAGAAAACCGAACATGGCGGCGACGATCCGGAAGCAAATATTCCTACTTATTATCGGGATCGTTGGCAGAATCCGGGAGATAATACGAATATCGAACGTTTTATTCTGAATGGTGATGTTTCCATGAAATCGTATGCAACGACACGCCGTCTGCATAGTACGGACTTTATCCGTCTGAAGAACCTGACATTCGGTTATTCTCTGCCGAAAGCAGTGACCGGCAAGGCTGGTATCGACCGAGTTCGCCTGTATGTATCCGGAAATAATTTGCTGACCTGGGCAAAGTATGATTATTACGATCCGGAAGCTGTAAGCGGTGGTACGGCTATTTGGGGTACTCCTCCTTTGCGTTCGGTTACTTTTGGGTTAAATGTTAATTTCTAATCATTAAAGTCTATAGCATAATGAAAGCATTAAATTATATATTATCCAGTATTTTGACTTTGTCCGTTACTTCTTGCGGAAACGATTGGCTGGATTTGGAATCTTCAACGGAAATTCCATCTGAAGGTTCGCTGGAGCGTTTGTCGGATTTTCAATTTTCCTTGAACGGCATTTACAGTGCGATGCAAAACTCGGACGGGTATTCCGGACGTATTGTTTATTACGGTGATGTAACGGCAGACGATATACAGGCAGCCAGTGCCACGAAGCGAACAGGTACCTATTATTTGTTGAAATATACGAAAGACAATGCCCCTTCTTCTTTGTGGAAAATTCCTTATGAGTTGACCCGCAATGCGAATATCATCTTGCAAGAAATCGAAAATATTCCCGAGACAGAAGATAACAAGGCTGAACGTAGCGACATCATCGGTCAGGCACTGACGATCCGTGCATTAGCATTGTTCGACCTGACTCGTATCTATGGTTACCCTTATGCCAAAGACAATGGTGTATCGTGGGGAGCCTGTATTGTTCAAGATGTACGTCAGATCGATAGCAAGCCGGGACGTAACACGGTAGCTGAATGTTATGACGCTATCATTAAAGATCTGAACGATGCGGTTCCGCAGCTGAGCCCGAAGTTTAATTTCGGTAAATTGAACCGTTGGGGGGCCATGTTGCTGTTAAGCCGCGCTTATTTGTATAAAGGTGATAATACCAACGCGTTGAAAGTGGCGGAAGAAGCGATTGCCGGCATGTCCGAATATAAATATCATTTGTGGAGCAATGAAGAATATCCGACAGCTTGGGGAGATGAGCGCAGTGCATCCGATCCGGGTGAAGTTTTCTTCGAGATCGTGAATACAACTGTAGACAGCCCGGGTAAGGAAAGTATGGGATACCTCTGCTGGCGTAGCGGTTATTCGGATATGATTCTGACAAGTACATTCTTTCAGCTGTTGAGCGAAGATCCGGACGATGTCCGTAATGAAGTGTATGAGATTTATAAGAATAAAGCTTATATCAATAAGTATCAGCCGCAGAAAGGTGAGAACGAGGCAGATGCCAATATTCCGCTACTGCGTGTATCCGAGCTTTATCTGAATGCTGCCGAAGCAGCCGTCAAGTTGGGTAATAATGCGAAAGCTGTTGAGTATCTCGAACCGATCGTTAATCGCGCGAATCCGGAAAAGACGCTTGAGGGCGAAACTGTTACTTTGGAACGTGTGCTGAATGAACGTCGTAAAGAACTCTTTGGCGAAGGTCATCGTCTGTACGATGCTTTGCGTAACAACCAGACTATCGAACGTAAGGATGTGAAAATCCCGGCAATCAGCAGTACGAAACATCTATCCATGACAGAAGACGCGAAGAAGTTCGACTGGAATTATTATAAGGTGGTATTGCCTATTCCTAAATTTGAGATCGATACGAATCCGAATATTGCAGCACAGCAGAATCCGGGTTACTAATCCAATGATTGAGGTATGAAATCCTACCAATATAGATTTATATGGTTATTCGTCTTACTGATAAGCTGCCTCGTGCAGCTGTCAGGGGCGGATAAAAAGCATGAAAAGCGGGCTCTCTCAACAGATGGCCCGTATTTGCTTTACACGGCAGAGCATGGTTTTCGGTCGGTATCGGTGGATACGGCCGGTTTTCTGAATGATCAGACTTACGGGGCTGTACCGAAGAATTTCTCATTTGATGTGTATTCTGATAAAGGGGAGAAGTTATTCCCGGTTTCCCTGCATAAAATCAAGCGTCCTGAATGGAAAAGTAAACAGGCAGGAAAAATGCTTATTCTTTCGGATCCTCATGGTAATTGGGAGTGCTTCTCTTCTATATTGAAAAAGTGGAATGTGGTGGATCAGGAGTATCGTTGGACATTTGGAAAGAATCAACTGGTCGTTATCGGTGATGTATTTGACCGGGGAAAGGACGTTCTTCCTATTTACTGGCTGCTTTATAAACTAGAAAAAGAGGCGGCTGATGCCGGAGGACAGCTTGTTTTCTTGCTGGGTAATCATGAAGGCATGGTGCTTGCCGGTGATCTGCGTTATGTCAAAAGCAAATATCTTCATTTGGCTGATACGTTGCATATTCCTTATCAGGAGTTATGGAACAAGCAGACAGAGTTGGGACGTTGGCTGGGTACGCGTAATACGATGCAGCTGATCGGCGACAATCTTTTTGTTCATGCCGGATTGAGTCTGAACTTCCTGGATAAGAACAAAAGTATTCCGGAGGTGAACAAGATCATGAGCGAGGGATTGTTCCTAAATAAGCAGGAACGTAAGGCCGCGTCGGATGAGATCGCTTTTATGTATGCGACTTACGGACCTGTCTGGTATCGCGGCATGGTTCACAGTGCCGACCGATATCATCCGCTGTATCCGGAAGATCTTCCGAAAGTATTGGATAAATACAAGGCTAAACGTCTGTTTGTCGGCCATACGATCTTTGATGACATCACAACGTTTTATAAATATAAGGTCGTGGCTGTCAATGTAGATAACAAAGAGAATATGGAGAAGAAACGTGGACGTGGTGTGTTGGTTGAAGATGGTCAAATGTATGTGATCTTTGATTCCGGTAAAAAGGAGTTGATACGGGAAGAGTGATCTTTTTTGAAAAACAGATCATAAAAAACTCCTGTAGGTGCCGAAAACCAGGACTTTCGTATATCTTTGCGAATAGAACTTAATTCTAAAAAAGCAGTTATGGCAAAAGTGTTGAATTTCACAGTTGAAGGCGTACAGGGCGATTTGAAGTTAGAGTACGGTCCTTTTAAACTACGTTTGTATCAGGATGGAAGAGAGGTCGTGAGGCAAGGGCGATTTAATCCGAAATATTATGTGACCAATACGAATGGGGAACAGGAAGAGATGAAGATTGTCTATGGTTTTGACTTTGTTCATGTAGTTATGTTTCGCGGTCGGAAAATCGATTTGGAAGAACGGTTGTCTACCCGTGAGTATATAGTAGGTGGATTGCCTGTGTTACTCATCCTGTTAGGTGGCTTACTCGGTGCTTTATTCGGTGTTGTGGGGGCTACGTTCAATTATAATTATATGCGGCAGGAAAAGTCTTTTGTGAAGCAGCTGCTTGTATCGTTGGGGGTTTCGATTTTCTGCTATGTCGCTTATTTTGTGTTTGCACTTGCCATCCAGCTTATGATCGCAGGGTAGATGAGAAAGGTTAGGGGTGATTTTTTTCTTTATGGAGGAAATTGTGGAGGACTTCGGTCATTTGTTTGTCAATTGCCGGATCACCAAGGAAAGAAAGTGCCTTTATCCTTTGATAATAAATGAATGGAGAGGTGACGCTGTGATTATTTCCGGTGTCACCTCTTTTTGTTATTTTCCTGTTATCTTAGTTTTTATTACAAATGGCTTTCATGCGGAATTTTAAACCTTAAACTCCTTATATCTAATCTTTTTTCTGTGGTGTTTGATTTTTGAAATAAATATATTCTGAATATGTAATGCTTACTTTACTTATTTGTAATGATTACATTACGAAAACGGAAGGTATGCCTTTCTTATTTATAATATAGGAGAAATGACCAAAATTGTCCTATGTTGTATCTTTACTTTTTAGGAGGATAGATTTTAATCGCTATATATTCGGTTACGGTGACACCGTCGAGTGGCGGGTGACGCCGTTTCTTATTGTAGCGTCATTTGTAAGGTGTTGATTAATAGATTCTAATAAGCTTTTGACTGGTTCTGATGCCGCCAAATGTATAAACAATGTATATTAATGTACGCATGTACATTGATAAAATGTGTAATTTATATATTTTTGATAGGGTGATATTGTTATAAGAATTGAAAATCAATGCACGTATGTAGTTCTATATGACTAATTTAAACGTTCCTTTATTCTCGCCAGCAAAGTTACTAGATTCTTTTTAACTGCCAATCTTTTTCAAAATAAAATTTTCTTACCTATATGCTTTCTTATCAATTGAATAGCAAAGTTAGTACGAAATTACAATTTTCACTTACAAAGTCCTAAATGATGACGAGAAAAAAGGAACGTTTTAGCTAGTCATTTAAGCTAAAACAACTATACGAAGAAGTTTTTCATTAACAATTAGTATTAATATTAAATTTAGAATTATGAACAAAAAGTTTTCTACGCTTATGGCGGCGAGCTTGGTACTAGCCGGTTCGCTGTGGAGTGGTGATGCTTCTGCTGCAACTGTTAAGGTGACCTCTTTGGCAGACTTGCAAGCAATTACTAACTGGGAAAAAATCAAAAGTCAAGGAGAAACAGGTACAGGAGTTTGGACGCTGTTAGAAGAAATCCCTGAAAATTTGGCTGAGGGTATCGAGGTAAAACAGGATAATGAGAAGGATACTTCTATTGACAAGGTGATTTTCGCAATGAGCAGTAATCAAACACTTACTGCTTACCAGGTCGCTAAAGGTGGAAATGGTGGTGTAGCTAATTTGGCTAACTATCTTCGCATCAACCATCCGGTAACATTTGTTGCTGATAAGAGCAATGGAAAGATCACCGGTATGGGACTTGAAATTAACTCTGATGGTGTTACTATTGATGGTTTGACACTGGAAGTAAAGAGCTGCAACAATCAGCCTACAGCAACAAAATCGGCTATTGTGTTGGGTGCGGATGTGACGGAAGCTACTATTACCAACAATACGATTACAGATGCAACAGAACAAACAGGTTTGATGTCTTATGGAATTGTTGTAAAAGGTAATGATACGGAAAAATTGAAGATTGAAAATAATGATCTTAAAATTACAGCTGTTGCTAATGATCCTAAAGGCCAAACTTGGGTCCCTTCTGCTCTTTCTTTCACAGGTTTGGAGGGAGATGATGATTCTGCTGCCAAAATTGCTGCAAAGAATGTCTTTGATGATTGTGTAATGGACTATGCTGATAGTCGTAAAACAAGTGCCGGAAAATCATATTATTATGATGCTCAGGTAACCCTAGGTGAAAATACAGCTGAAAATGCTTTTGCTCAGGCTGTTGCTGAGTTGGCATCTGGTTACAAGAGCGGTTATACAAGTAACTTAACTGTTAATGGCGCAGACATAAAGGATGTTGTTGCTGCTATTACGAAGGCAGGTGAAGCAGGTGTTACAACTGTTGAATTCCCTGATGACTTCGCTCTCGCAGTAGGCGGTGTAAACTTAGTTGTGGGTGATGCTTCTTTAGACAATGAAAATAAAGACTTGGTTATTGATTTGGATGGAAGTTTGGTTGCTACAAAATGGGATGCTGATGGCTTAAACGCCATGTTAGGTAACGGTTTTATGCTGGATTTAGTAGCTAATGATCATGCAATTACAAAAGGAGACATTTTTGACGGCAAATTACTTACGCTGACTGACGATGGCTATTTAAAGGTTGACGGCAAATATCTGACTATTGACGGAACTTGGAGAATTGACGGAACATTGTATGATAAGCTAGCTACAACAGATAAAAAAGATAACGCAGAAAAAGTTGAAGTATGGGGTATTCCTTCTTCTAAAGTAATCTTTTATGTTAAAGTTGGTAATCAATATTTATCTGCTGTTGCAACTAAAGACGGTAATGCCATTGATGAACAGTATCTGACACTTGTTTCTAATAAAGATGACGCTAACTTGAGCTATGTATTCGCATCAGATACGCGCGTAAATGTTTACGACGAAAAGAACAATCCGTTCCTGGATCGTTATGTAACAATGACTTTTGTGACAAACGATAAAAAACTGAAAGCTAAAAATGGTAAAGTGTTAGGTTTGGACAATGACGGTGCTTCCGCTGAGTTGGTTGAAGCAGCAAGATATTTGCAGGCTAAACCGGAAGGACAGTGGGTTGTTTCATTGCCTAAAGCAACTACTGAAACTGAGTTTATTTTCATTAACCGTGAAAGTGAAGAAGTAGATTTTGATGTTCTGTATATGAATGTAATCGATGCTGCTAAGAATATGTATGCTGTAACATATAAAACAGCTTCTACATTCAGTTATGGTGAACGTGATACATTCATCATCAATGCTGTTGATCCGAAACTGACTGTTGCTGATTTCTATGTTAATTATAAGGAAACAGAAATCAAAGATACTCAGTATAAGCTAGCGGTTGCTTCAACAGAAGAAACTGATTTCTATGTGACTGAAAACCATGCAGGTAAGCACTTGCTAGGTTTGACTAAGGAAAAGAATGACGGTGCAAACTGGAAAGTAGTTGCTACAGGTGATACTGCTATCGTTGTCAATGCATCTTACGAATACAGTAAGAAGAAGAAGGGTTTTGTATCAGTTACTGATACTTTGTTTATCCCGACTTATGCATTCCAGAACGCTGGTAACAGAGAATTCTTGACTTATGATGATATGGATGGAAGTTTATCACTGGATGAAGATGCTATGATCTGCGATAAGAATGTTAAGGATCTAGAAGATGCAAAAGATATTGCAAATTATGCATTTGTTTTGAAGAAAAAAGCAGATGGTTTGTTTAATATCATTGGTATTGAAGGAAGAGTTTGGGTTGATGAAAAAGACCATAAAAAAGGATATGCTTATTACGGATTAGATCTTACTAAGAAATTGTTTGGTGCAACAACTACAAAACAAGGTCAGGTACAGGTGGAAGCTACTTGGGAACAGATCAACTCTAACGACTTGTTCAAGATTGTAAATTTGGATGCTCCTGAATATCATAAAGTAGCTAATGGCTTCGGTGAAGTTGTAAGTATCTTCCGTGCAGACAACGAATCTCAGGTATTGTATGAAAAACAGGATAAGGATGCTACTAATATTCTGAAAGATAGCGCAAGCTTCTTGAATATTGATAATGTAAATCAGTATGGAAAGATTAACCCGGCTCTGTTTGTCGATACAGCTTATATCAACCGTGGTACAAAAGAAAATCCGAATACTTGCTGGCAGTATCTGTTGGCTGTAAATGCTGACGTTCATGATCCTGATACTTGTACAGTTCCTGGACACCCGAAAACAGACCGTATGGTAACGGCTCGTTATCTGATCAACGTGATTGATTCTGCTAATGTATATGGTGCATCTCATCTACATAACAATCCGTACATCAATGAAGGTGAAGCTGGTGAAAACCTTGCTAAATTGGCATTCGTAGATGGTATCCATATCAATGATACATTATATATCATTCGTAACAACGGTGATTCTGTTAAATTAGAATTAGATACTCCTGACTTCAATATCGCCAAGTTTGCATTCCGTTATGTAAATCCAGCAAACGAAAACGACAAAACATTCAAGATCCAGACTCAGATCAAGAATTACAAAGAAGGTGATTTGGAAACTGATGACGAAGTATCTAACGAAGGTTACCTGAAGTGGATCAACGGTACAGTAGTTGTTGTTCCTACTTTCGAAAGAGGTGATGTATTCGGTATCAACGAGGATGAAACTCGTACTCCGACTGCAAATGACGAAATTTCAGCTTCTGAAGTATCAGTAGTTGCTATTAATGGCGCTGTAATCGTTAAAGGTGCTGAAGGCAAGAACGTCGTAATTACTAACGTACTTGGTCAGCAAATCGCTAACACGGTTGTTTCTTCTAACGAAGCTACAATTGCTGCTCCGGCAGGTATTGTTGTAGTGGCTGTTGAAGGTGAAGTTGCTGTTAAAGCTATCGTAAAATAAGAAAATTATAATCAAATAAATCTGTCACGCGACCATCGATCAAGTATCCCGTGAGGGTGAACAAGTGACAGTTTAATACTAAAGTAATAAAATAAAGTTCATCTGCCAGTATTCCTGCGAAGGTAGAAAGCAGACACAAAAAAATCCCCGGAGGTTTCGAACTTTCGGGGATTTCTTTGTGTTTGAGCTTTTTGTTTATAAAATTTCCACTGTCTTTTCCAATGCCATTCCGTGAGAGCCTTTTATAAGGATATGATATCCTTTCAAAGGGTTGCTTTTTAATGCATTTAGTAAATCTTCAGTGGTGGCGTATGTCGTAAAATCTTTTCCTACTTTCTGAAAATGCTCTCCGCACAAAAATACCTGATCGAATTTTCCTTCTTTAATTTCTGCAATGACTTCAGCATGCAATTCGTCGCTGGTCGGTCCCAGTTCACGCATATCTCCCAGGATCACGGCTTTGGGTGATACCGGCATGGAGGCAAAGTTCTCCAGAGCGACTTTCATGCTGCTGGGATTTGCGTTGTAAGCATCGATAAGCAATGTGTTGTTGGTTGTCTTTTTCAGCTGCGAACGGTTGTTGGTCGGTTCGTATGCTGCGATGGCACGGCTGATGCGTTCTGCCGGGATCTTGAAATAACGACCTACGGCAACGGTAGCCAACACATTATCTAAATTATACGCGCCTATCAGATGCGTATCTACCGTATGGATTTTCCCTTGCTGCTTCCAGTCGAAAGTAAGGAACGGATTGCAGCTGACCACATGTCCCGAAGCAAATGATGTATCGTCGGAACCGTATGTGATCTGTTCGATCCCTTTAGCTATTCCCTGTAAGTCCTTATTCTCTTTCCGAATGAATATTTTTCCTTTTGTGCGACGGATATAATCGTAAAGCTCTCCTTTGGTCTTTACAACTCCCTCAAAGGAGCCGAAGCCTTCCAGATGGGCGCGGCCTACATTGGTGATGATACCGTAATTAGGCATCGCGATCTCCACCAACTCCTTGATATCTCCCGGATGGCTGGCGCCCATTTCGATAACGGCCATTTCATGATCGTGCGTCAGCCGGAGCAGGGTCAGAGGAACACCGATGTGGTTGTTCAGATTGCCTTCTGTATATAACAGGTTGAATTTGGTGGACAGGACAGCGGCCAATAATTCCTTAGTCGTTGTTTTTCCGTTCGTCCCGGTGATCCCGATAATAGGAATACCCAATACCTTGCGATGGCGGTGAGCTAGTTGCTGCAAAGCTTTTAATACATCGTTTACCAGAATGGTACGCTCTCCTGTGACATAATCCGGATTATCGATGACAGCATAAGCGCAGCCCGTGTCGAGTGCTTTGGCTGCATATTGGTTGCCGTCGAAACGGTCTCCTTTTAAAGCGAAGAAGATCGAGCCGCGCGGACAATTACGGCTGTCTGTCGTTATTTGCGGATGGTGTATAAATAATTCGTACAGTTCTGAAATACCCATAGCTTTTTTTCGTTTGGTGATTATTGGTGAGCAAAAGTAGTAATTAAATAAAGAATGAGGAATGAAGAATGAATATTTAAGTGAGAATCGTGTATCTTTGCTGGAAATATAAAGTAAAATGTTTGATAAAGTGCTCAATATAAAGGGAACACTGATGTCTCTGTCTACTCCGGTAGTGATGGGGATTTTAAATGTTACCCCTGATTCTTTTTATGCCGATAGCCGGAAACAAACGGAGGCAGCCATTGAAGAACGGATACAGGCAATCTTATCCGAAGGTGCGCAGATCATCGATATCGGCGGTTATTCATCCCGTCCGGATGCGGCTGAAGTCTCGCCGGAAGAGGAAATGGAACGACTGGCTTTTGCTTTGAAGATATTGAATGCACATTATCCGGAGGCAATCGTTTCGGTGGATACTTTCCGTGCCGGTGTTGCCCGCAGGTGTGTGGAAGAGTACGGGGCAGCTATCATCAATGATATATCCGGCGGTGAACTGGATCCCGGAATGTTTGCTACGGTGGCAGAACTGAAAGTACCTTATATCATGATGCATATGCGTGGAACTCCCCAGACGAAGCAACAGCATACGGATTATGCGGATATGATGGAAGAAATCATGTTGTATTTTGCCGCGAAAGTTCGTGAACTACATTTGTTGGGAGTAAGCGATGTCATTCTCGATCCCGGTTTCGGATTCAGTAAAACGGTCAGTCAGAATTATCAGCTGATGGGACATTTGAAAGAGTTTGAAGTATTCGGACTTCCCCTTTTGGTCGGTATATCCCGCAAAAGCATGATCTATAAATTCTTGGGCGGTACACCGGCGGAGAGCCTGAATGGTACTACCGTATTAAATACATATGCTTTGCTGAACGGTGCGGATATTCTCCGTGTTCACGATGTCAGAGCTGCTGTCGAAGCCGTCAAGCTAGTCTCTAAAACTGTCAATTGTCAATTGTCAATTGTCAATTGTTAATTCGTAATATTATGTGGATGCATTTTGGCGTAAAAGACCTGATTGATGTATTGCTGGTAGCCTTTTTCCTCTATCAGACTTATAAGCTGATGAAGAGTTCGGGAACAATGGCTATCTTTAGTGGGGTCGTTTCTTTTATTATTGTATGGATTTTGGTATCCCAGGTGTTGGAAATGCGTTTGATGGGTGCCATACTGGATAAGTTTATCAGTGTCGGTTTTGTCGTGCTGGTGATTTTGTTTCAGGATGAGATCCGGCGTTTCCTGATGGCTCTCGGTTCTCACAGGGGATGGAAATTTTTGGGAAATCTGTTTTCCAAGAGAGGATCGGATAAAGAGAATGAAGGAAAGTTTGTCGCTCCGGTAGTACTGGCCTGTATGAATATGGCACGTAAAAAGACCGGTGCCCTGATCGTTATACAGCAGGAGGTGGATTTGACCGTGTTTGAACATACAGGAGAGATGTTTAATGCCGATGTGAATGCCCGGCTGATTGAAAATATCTTCTTTAAAAATAGTCCTTTGCATGACGGGGCCATGATCATTGCCGACGGGCGCATCAAGGCTGCAGGCTGTATTTTGCCCGTTGCCCAAAACGCCAATTTGCCAAAAGATCTCGGTTTGCGCCATCGTTCGGCATTAGGAATGTCGCTTGAGACGGATGCGTTGATAATTATTGTTTCGGAAGAACGTGGCAAAATATCTGTGGCTCATAATGGTAAACTGGAAATTAATATTTCAGCCGAAGACCTGCAGCAAATCTTGTCCGGTGACCGTGAAGTCGTGAATTACTGTTAAATCTTCTGAAAGTGACAGCTCCGGATGCAAATCTTTTGCGCTTTTTGCAAACTCTATGTTGCATTTTGCCTACTTTTGTACCCGCAAACAGTAGCAATTACTAAATTCTATAAAAATATCTTCCGCTATGGACTTAATGCAAGAGATTATTGCACGCGCTAAAGCTGACAAGCAGCGCATCGTTCTTCCTGAAGGAACAGAAGAAAGAACACTGAAAGCCGCCGACCGTTTATTGGCCGATGGAGTTGCTGACATCATTTTGATCGGAAATCCGGCAGAGATTTCTTCTCTGGCAGCAAACTTCGGTCTGAACCACATCGGACAGGCTACTATTGTTGACCCTAAAGATCACGAAAAGAAAGCCGCTTACGCCGACCTGCTTTTCCAGTTGCGCCAGAAAAAAGGTATGACTCCCGAAAAGGCTGCCGTTCTGGTAGAAGATCCTTTATTCCTTGCCTGCCTGATGATCAAGGCTGGTGATGCTGATGGTGAAATCGCAGGTGCTCAGAATACAACCGGTAACGTGCTTCGTCCTGCTTTGCAGATTATTAAGACTGCTCCAGGCATGAGTTGTGTATCCGGTGCTTTCCTTATGTTTACAAAGAAACCGGAATATGGTAAAGAAGGTCTTTTGGTCTTTGCCGACTGTGCTGTAATGCCGAACCCGACAGCTCCTGAATTGGCTAGTATTGCTGTAGCTACAGCTGCAACGGCTCGTGATATCGTAGGTGTTGAACCGCGTGTTGCGATGTTGAGCTTCTCTACTAAAGGTAGTGCGTCTCACGAAATGGTCGACAAAGTGGTGGAAGCTACTCGTCTGGCAAAAGAAATGGCTCCTGAACTGAAGATCGACGGTGAATTACAGTCTGATGCTGCACTCGTAGAATCGGTTGCTTCATTGAAAGCTCCGGGCAGCGAAGTTGCCGGTAAGGCTAACGTATTGGTATTCCCGACACTGGAAGTAGGTAATATCGCTTATAAACTGGTTCAGCGCCTGGGTGATGCAGAAGCTGTTGGTCCGATTCTTCAGGGTATGGCTGCTCCTGTCAATGACCTGTCACGCGGTTGTTCAGTTGATGATATCTATAAGATGGTTGCTATCGCCAGCAATCAGTCTATCGGCTTAAAGGCTGCTAAAAAGTAAAAAAGACACAACAAGAAAGATATGAAGATATTAGTATTAAATTGCGGAAGTTCGTCTGTTAAGTACAAGTTGTTTGATATGGACAAACACGAAGTACTGGCACAGGGTGGCGTAGAAAAGCTGGGCTTGCCGGGTTCTTTCCTGAAATTCACTCAGCCGGACGGCAAGAAAGTGATTCTGGAAAAGGATATGCCTGAGCACAATGCGGCTATCGAGTTTATCCTGAGCGTACTGACTGACGATCAATACGGCTGTATCAAGTCGTTTAACGAAATCGATGCTGTAGGTCATCGTGTGGTACACGGTGGTGAAGCATTCAGCAGTAGTGTGGAAATTACTCCGGAAGTGATCGGTAAAATGGTTGAGTGCATCGACCTGGCACCGCTTCATAACCCGCCAAACCTGAAAGGTATCCGTGCCATGAGCGCATTGATCCCGGGAATCCGTCAGGTAGGCGTATTCGATACAGCTTTCCATCAGACAATGCCTGATTATGCTTATATGTATGGTTTGCCTTATTCTCTGTATAAGAAATACGGTATCCGTCGTTATGGCTTCCACGGAACCAGCCACCGTTACGTTTCAAAACGTGCGTGTGAAATTTTGGGTGTTCCTTATGAAGAACAAAAGATCATCACGGCTCACGTGGGTAACGGCGGTTCAATCGCTGCTGTAAAGAACGGTAAGAGCGTAGATACTTCTATGGGATTGACTCCGGTTGAAGGTCTGTTGATGGGAACTCGTTGCGGTGACGTAGATGCAGGGGCTCTTTCTTTTATCATGGATAAGGAAAAACTGGATGCAAAAGGTTTGTCTGACCTGATCAATAAGCAAAGTGGTGTTTTGGGTCTTTCCGGTATCTCTTCCGATATGCGTGAGATCGAAGCTGCTGTAGCTGAAGGCGACAAGCGTGCTATCATGGCATTGAACATTTACAACTATCGTATCAAGAAATATATCGGTGCCTATGCAGCTGCTATGGGTGGTTGCGATATTCTTGTATGGACCGGTGGTGTAGGTGAAAACCAGTGGGCTACCCGTCGTGTTGTATGTGAAAACATGGAATACATGGGCATGAAGATCGACGTTCAGAAGAACGACGGTATGCGTGGTGAAGAGATGGTGATCAGTACTCCGGACAGTAAGGTGACAATTATCGTTGTGCCGACTGACGAAGAATATATGATTGCTTCCGATACGATGGATATATTAGGTAAATAAACAGATACCCGGATATTAATCAGAAGACCGAAGGAATAGTGTATAACTATCCTCCGGTCTTTTTGTAAAATAAATACTATGTTGAAGATCCTGCCTGTTTTACAATCTCTGTTCAGAAACAAAAAGTTCCTTGCGCTGTTGATCGCTATGGGATTGGTGATCAAGCTGCTAATGATTCCCTTTATACCCGAGCCGGGTGATTATACCTTCTTTCTGAAGCCCTGGGTCGAGTTTATCCGGTCGCATGGTTATTGGCAGGCGTTCCGTTTTGAGTTTGCGAACTATTCACCGGCTTATTTATATTTCTTGCTGGGAATTGCCAAACTGGGAGGGGAGCCGCTTATTCCGATCAAGTTGTTGTCGATTTGTTTTGAATATGTCGCAGCCTGGTTTATAGGTGGGATTGCCTATCAGAAATATAGGGAAAACTGGGTGAGATGGTGTGCTTTGGCGGTCGTTCCGCTATTGCCGACTGTACTGATCAATAGTTCTTATTGGGGGCAATGCGATTCGATATATGTCTCATTTCTGATCGGCAGTATTTATTTTGCGTTAAAGAAACGTTCTTTTCTTTCTATCCTGTTTTTAGGGATTTCATTTTCCTTTAAGCTGCAGGCTGTACTGCTTTTCCCGTTTTATTTTGTACTGTTACTGAGAAACAGGATCAAATGGTACTATTTTCTGCTGGTGCCTGCTGTTTATCTGATTTCATTATTGCCTGCGTATTGTGCAGGTCGTCCGTTGACTGAACTGTTGTCTGTTTTCGTTGCTCAGTCCGGTCACTATGAGGAATTGTCGTTACAATTCCCGAATTTGTATATGTGGATCAGTAACGATTATTATGAGCCGGTAAAATGGGGTGGTATCCTCTTTACATTCTTATTTGCTCTTTTGACGGGCGGATTGCTGGCTAAAAAATACAAGACGGAGTTAACGGATGATTATCTGGTTCGCCTGGCTCTTCTTTCAGCGGTGATCTTTCCTTTCATATTGCCGGGAATGCACGAGCGATATATGTATGCCGGTGACCTGCTGGCTATTGTTTATATCATGTGTTTCCCCTCTAAGTTCTATAATGCTTTGGGAGTACCTCTGATCTCTTTCTTTTCATACGCACTCTGTACCTCGTTGAATGAGCTTCTGATCCGTTATTGGGGTGTTCCGGTAACTCTTTTTTATTTATGCGTTATAGGCTTGCTGGTACGGGATTTTTATGTGTCTTCACTCAAAGGAAGTAAATAAATTGCTTTCGAGTGAGGAATATCTGAAGAAAACTGTGTAAATTGCAGCCGTGAATAATTGAAGTACTAATCCTCACAGCTTACAAAACACAGGATTAGTGTTTAGACTGCTCCGACACCGGTTGGAGCAGTTTTTTTATGATCGTATGAAACATTTTATTCCACTTCGAACTGTTCAAGGAACAGGTTTTCTCCATCCCATACAATGTACGAGAACAGTCTCATCCAGTCACCGGCTATCAGCAGGCGGGAAGTGCGGGAGAGCATCAGGTCGAGCATGATATGGCGATGGCCGAAAATAAAGAAGTTGATATCAGGATGTGTTTTCAGATATTCTTTGGCAAAGAGAACCATATATTCGCAGTCTTCTCCCTGATAATCGGCAGCCTCACTTGTCTTGTGCTTTTCCAATCCTTTTTTGCGGCTGCTCAGCGACCAGCCTAATGCAAAGCCGAAAGTCCAGCGGGGATGGATGCCGGCATACAGCCATTGGCAGAATTTATTGCGGAAAAGGGCACGGATAAAACGGAAAGCCTTGCTGCGGTAATCCACTTCGTCGCCGTGACCGAGGAAGAAACGTTTACCCAGGAAATTGGTAATCAATACGTCGCGATGAATAATTGCACCGATCTCATTCGGCAGGTAATCGAACATCCAGATATCGTGGTTTCCGATGAAAATATGAATTTCTACCCCGCTGTCCGACAGTTCTGCCAGTTTACCGAGAAAACGGATGAATCCTTTAGGTACGACATATTTGTATTCGTACCAGTAGTCGAACATATCCCCCAGAAAATAGATTGCCATCGCCTCGTCTTTGATGCTGTCGAGCCAACGCACCAGTTTTTTCTCAATGGCCAGCGGGTCTTTATGAAATCGGGCGCCCAGGTGAGCGTCCGATGCAAAAAATATTTTCTTCCGGGATGAATTCATAAGAAACCGAGTTCCAGTTTTGCCTCTTCCGACATCATGTCTTTATCCCACTCCGGTTCGAATACGAGGTTGACTTCCACGTTGTTCACACCGTCTACCGATTCCACTTTCATGCGTACATCTTCCAGGATGAAATCGGCTGCCGGACAATTCGGGGCAGTCAGGGTCATATCTATACGGACGTTCTTTTCGTCGTCTACGTCTACTTTATATATCAGGCCGAGATCGAATACGTTGACCGGTATTTCCGGATCGTATACTGTTTTCAGCATGGCGACAATCGCTTCTTCTGTTTGGAGGAATTCGTTGTTCATCTTCTTTTAATTTGAATGCAAACTTAATAAATAATTGAGAATTGAAAATTGAAAATTGATAATTATCTGATAAACATTTAACCCTAGTATATAGTTTACCCACCTATCCCTTTAATTTTCAATTCTCAATTCTCAATTTTCAATTCTTTAAAGTCGTCCTTCGTCTGCATAACTGAAGTAGCTCCCGTCGGAGAGGATTATGTGGTCGAGTAGATTAATTTCCAGCAATTCGGCAGCTTTATACAGACGTTTGGTGAGGGAGTCGTCCTGTGAACTCGGACGGGTATTTCCGGAAGGATGATTGTGGCAGAGAATAATACCTGCTGCCAGTGCGTTGATGGCTGTTTTCAGGATGATACGCAGGTCGGCAGAGGTCTCTCCGGTTCCTCCCTGGCTGATCCGGACTTTGCTCAGAACTTTTCCTGCACGGTTGGTCAGGGCGATCCACAGCTCTTCGTGAGGCAGGTCGCAGAGCAAGGGGTGGAACAGGGAGTAAGCGTCGTGGCTGCTCCGGATGGACTGGCGGAGGATCGGGTCGGCCAGATTACGGCGTTTGCCTATTTCGAGGGCGGCGCAAATCGTAATGGCTTTCGCTTCACCGATACCTCTGAAGCCGGAAATAAGCTCCTGGATAGTCAGTTTTGCCAATGCATTCAGATTGTTGTCTACGGTGTTGAGGATACGTTGTGAAAGTTGTACGGCTGTTTCATTACTATTGCCCGAACCGATCAGGATAGCCAGGAGTTCGGCTTCACTGAGAGAGGCAACGCCTTTGAGTAACATCTTTTCGCGCGGGCGGTCTTCTTCTGCCCATTCTTTTATTTTCATAGTTGTATGTGTTTTGGTAGGGGCGGTTCGCGAACCGCCCTTACAGTAATATTATCATTCGCGGATACGTCCTACATAAGAACCGTCTGTCGTGTTGATTTCGATGATTTCGCCTTCGTTGATAAACAACGGAACACGAACTTCTGCTCCTGATTCAACTGTGGCCGGTTTCAATGTGTTAGTAGCTGTATCGCCTTTTACACCCGGTTCAGTATAAGTGATCTTTAACTGAACTTTTGTAGGCATATCGGCGAAAAGAACAGTTTCAGTAGATGCATCGGAAACAACTTCAACGATCTGTCCTTCGATCATATAATCGACACCGTTGATCAGTTCTTTGTCGATAATAACATCTTCGAATGTTTCCTGATTCATAAAGTGGTAGTGTTCGCCTTCTGCATAAGTATATTGATAAGGACGACGTTCTACGCGTACATCTTCCAGTTTTTCACCGATATTGAAGCGACGTTCGATCTGGCCTCCTTTTACTACGTCTTTCAATGTAGTACGCATAATTGTGTTTCCTTTTCCCGGTTTTACGTGAAGGAAGTCAACACAGAAATACAGTTTGCCATCCAAACGAATACAAGTTCCTTTTTTAATGTCTTGTGAATTAATCATACGAATATTTTTATTTATAATGTTTTTTTGAATTGTCTCCGGTCATTTTCGGGTACAAAAGTAGTGTTTTCCTCTTAAAGAACCAATACATGCCTATCTTTTTTCTTTAGAAATGGGTTGCAAATCAGTCTAATATGATTTACAGCAGCCCTAGGAGAAAGAATTGATCTAAAACAGGGAAATGATAAAACTGATTACCGGAACCAGAATAGCGGTCATGATTCCCATCAGTCCGATCGCTAATCCGCTCAAAGCGCCTTCGATAGCTCCGATCTGAACGGCAACGGAAGTGCCCAGTCCGTGTGAAGAGGCTCCGAGGGCTAATCCCTTGGCAATCCGGCTTTCTATGCCGAGTACTTTCATGACAAACGGTCCGACAATACTGCCGAATATACCTACGGCTACGACAATCACAGCAGTCAGCGAAGGTATTCCGCCGGCCTTTTCCGCAATCCCCATGGCGATAGGAGTTGTTACCGATTTCGGTTGAAGCGAGGCGATCAATGCCTGGTCGGCTCCCATCAGGTCGCCGATCACGATAACGCTGACGATGCCTATAATGGCTCCGACAAATACGGAAGTAAGGATGGAAATCACATTCCCTTTCAGATATTGTATCTGGTCATAGAGGACAAATCCCAATGCTACGACCGAAGGACCCAGCATGAAATGGATCAGATGGCTTCCTTTTTGGAAAGATTCGTACTCTATCCCCATTGTCTTTAAAACGAGAATGATAACGAATATGGAAGTCAGCAACGGGTTCAGCAGGCTGATACGCGTCTTTTTATATAATGCAAGTGCTGCCAGGTAAGTGCCGATCACTAAAGTAAGTGCAAATACTTCGGAGTGTGCCAGACTATTCATTACTTTCGCCCTCCTTGCCGAGTTTTTGTTGGATAAGGGCGACGCTGGCGATGACCAGGATGGTGCTGACCACGGATGCCGTAACGATTACTGCCCAATATTGTGAGATAATGCCGAGAGAACTCATAAGTCCGACACCGGCAGGAAGGAAGAACAGCCCCATGTTCTCAGTCAGGATCGTCGATAGTTTCTTTACATTCGCTGGCTTGACCCATTTGAATACCAATGCCAGGAATAACAATATCATACCGATGACGCTCCCCGGGATAAAGCCATCAATGAAAGAACTGATAAATTCTCCGGTAAAATAGAAGAACAGAATGTAAAATGCTTGTTTTAGCATATTTCTTCGCTGTTTTATTATTCACTGCAAAGATAACAGTTCTACATGAAATATGTTCTACAACATATTAATTTAACATAGTCTGATGATTGATTTCCCTATTACGTCAACGCCGAAGATATGAACATATAAATCATCATTCCGATAATGTCGTTGGTAATTGTGATGAAAGGCCCTGTAGCCAATGCCGGATCGATCTTCAGGCGATCGAGCGTCATTGGGACAAGCGTGCCGAAAACGCTGGCGAACATGACGACTGCAAACAAGCTGAGGGAAACGGAAGCCGTAATCCCTTTGTCGCCCAGCATAAAGAAATTGTATACGAATACGACCAGGCTGATAATACTGGCATTGATCAGCGAAACGACTCCTTCCTTTAATATCTGCGGAATAATATTATCCTGTTTCAGAGAGTTATTAGCCAACCCCTGTACGACGATAGCCGAAGATTGTATTCCGACATTACCCCCCGTCCCGCCAATCAGCGGAATGAACAGCGCCATCTTGGGATTACTTGCCAGATTTCCTTCGAAACCACCTAGAATGACCGAGTTGGCCAGTCCTCCGATCATACCGATCAGCAACCAGGGAAGACGTGCCGCCGTTTGGGTAAATACATTATCCGAAGTCTCCACGTCCTGCGAGATACCGGAAGCCAACTGGTAGTCACGTTCGTGCTGTTCGCGTACTTCGTCCATTACGTCGTCGATCGTGATACGACCGACCAGACGTCCGATACTGTCGACAACCGGCAGCGCCACAAGGTCGTACTTCTCGATTGTTTCAGCCACCTCTTCGATACTGTCACTGTCGCGGACGGAGATAGGCTCCTTCTTCATGACATGCTTGATCTTCGAAACAGACGGATTGGTGATCAGACGCTGCAAGGGAAGAACACCTTTCAGGCGTTCGTCGTCATCTATTACATATACATAATAGATTTCGTCCATATCTTCCGCCTGCTTACGCATTTCGTCGATACACTGCGGCATACTCCAGTTCTCGTTGACCACGATCATCTCCGTACCCATCAAACCACCGGCAGTGTCCTCGTCGTACTTCAACAGGTCGACGATATCGCCCGCCTGCTCCACGTCTTCGATATGCGAAAGAATCTCTTCCTGCGTATCTTCATCCAACTCACGCATCAGGTCTACCGCGTCGTCGGTTTCCATATTGTCGACGAAGCGTTTGGCGATCAGCTCGTTGGGTAATTCTTTCAGTAACTTGTGACGATCTTCTTCATCCAGTTCCATCAGGACATCGGCAGCCTTGTCGCCATCCATCAGCAAATACAGATAGATAGCTTCCCGCAGGTTCAGCTCCTGGTATAATTCGGCGATATCTGCCGGATATAGATCGTGAAGCAATGCCTGAGCCTTGGCATCGTCTTTGTCGGCGATGATATTTTTCAGGTTCTCGATATAGTCTTTCGTCATTTCAACCATGCCTGTTCTTTTTTAGATATTTTTCAGATGACGGTCTGCGATCAATGTGAGTTCGACGAACTGTTCCACCGAAAGCTGTTCGGGGCGTTTGTCGAAGATAGGAAGCGCATAGTCCGGGCAGTCTTTGCCCAGCAAAGGCTTCATTGAATTACGTAGGGTTTTGCGACGTTGATTGAAAGACGTTTTTACCACTGTCTTGAATAGTTTTTCGTCGCATCCCAGTTCTTTCCGGTCGTTCCGGACCATCCGGATAACCGCGCTTTTCACTTTTGGGGGCGGATCGAAAACTTGTTCACTGACAGTAAAAAGATATTCCACCGTGTACCAGGCTTGCAGCAGGACACTCAGGATACCATATGTTTTGCTTCCCGGTCCGGCTGCCAGACGTTCAGCGACCTCTTTTTGGATCATTCCGGAACAACACGGGACATGCTCTTTATAATCGAGTACTTTAAAGAATATCTGACTGGATATATTATAAGGATAATTTCCGATCACGCAGAACTGGCCGGGGAAAAGTTTCGCCAGGTCCAACCTGAGGAAATCTTCAGCGAGGATACGTCCTTCGAGTGCCGGAAAGTTCTGTTCCAGGTAATCGACCGACTCCATATCCAGTTCCACAACTGTCAGGTCGTGACCCGCTGCCAGCAGATACTGGGTAAGCACGCCCATACCCGGACCGATCTCTAAAACCGGTAAATCTTTGTAGTCCGACAACGTGTCTGAAATACGCTGTGCGATCTGTAAATCCTTCAGGAAGTGCTGTCCTAATGCTTTCTTTGGCTTAACTAATCTCATCCGGTTATTCGATCTAAAATGTTTGTATTAAAATATAATGCTTATCTTTGCGGGTGCACAAAAATACAACAAATAATTTAAAGTATCCTACGTAGAATGAATTTTAAGAGTATCCTACAAACGTTTGTCAAGATATTTTTACCCTTAGGTTTTGGCTGTTTGTTGCTGTGGTTTCTGTATAGCAATATGGATGTCAGCGAGATATGGCGCGTAATCCGTGAAGGGGTGAGATATGATATAATACTGGTTTCTTTGCTGTTCGGTTTGTTTGCCAACGTGGTCCGCGGATTGCGTTGGGGGCTGTTGATCTCCTCTTTGGGTGAACGCTTCAAGATGAGTAATATCATTTATGCCGTGCTGGGTAATTATGCCGTGAATATGGTATTGCCGCGTGTCGGGGAAGTATGGCGTTGCGGAATCATCACCAAATACGATAAGATTCCTTTCACCAAATTGTTCGGAACCCTGCTGATCGACCGTGTGAGCGATACGATCGTGGTCGGAACGATCACTTTGCTGATCTTTATATTCAATTTCGACTTCTTCATCAGTTTCTTTGCACGCAATCCGGCGTTGCTCGAAGGCTTTCAGAAAATGTTCGATTCGATATGGATTTACGTAGGTGCAGTAATTTTAGTTGCCGGAATTTGGTTTGTTTTCAAATATATGAGTAACTTTACGCTGGTTCAGAAAGCAAAGGCGTTGTTGCTGAATGTATGGGACGGAATGAAGAGCATCTGGCTCTTAAAGCAAAAAGGCCGTTTCGTCTTACAGACACTGATGATATGGGGAGGTTATTTCTGTTATTTCTATATCACGTTCTACGCTTTTGACTTCACCCGCGATTTGGGGATAACGGTCGGACTGATCGCCTTTACCATGAGTAGTATCGGGGTTGCCGTCCCTGTACAGGCAGGTATCGGAGCCTGGCATTTTATGGTAATCGCTACATTGGTTTGCTTCGGTGTCAACGAGAATGATGCTGCCGCTTTTGCCCTTGTGGTTCATACAGTACAGACAGTCTGGACGGTGTTATGCGGTTTGTTCGGTATTGTGGCTTTGCCGCTTACCAACAGAGATAACAGCAAAGAGCTGGCAGTAGAACAATAGAGACTGCCGACTGTTAAAAAAATCCGTTTGTATCCTTTTTATAGAATAAGTTTGTTACTAATATATTATTAATCATGTTGACAACAGGCAGTTGCAGTTTTATCTGTCAGCAGTCATTTGCCAACTTTCAACTTAGAAACTATGTCAGCAGAAATCAAGAATCTTTCCCCGCAGCATGTCTGGGGTTATTTCTATGACCTTACACAGATCCCACGTCCTACCGGACATATGGAAGCAGTAACTCGTTTTGTGGAAGCTTTTGGAAAAGGATTGGGATTGGAAACCCTACGGGACGGAATTGGAAACGTTTTGATCCGTAAACCGGCTACTCCCGGAATGGAAGATCGCAAAACAGTTGTCCTGCAGTCTCATCTGGATATGGTTCCCCAAAAAAACGCCTCTGTAAAACACGATTTTCTGACTGATCCTATTGATGCTTATATAGACGGTGATTGGGTAACAGCCCGCGAAACGACATTGGGTGCCGACAACGGTATCGGTGCTTCGTTGGCGATGGCGGTGCTTTCAGATACGACTATTCAGCACGGACCGATCGAAGCTCTTTTTACCATTGACGAAGAAGAAGGAATGGACGGCGCTTTCGGTTTGAAATCCGGTTTCCTGAAAGGCGAAACATTGATCAACTGCGACTCGGAAGAAGAAGGCGAACTGTTTGTCGGTTGTGCGGGCGGTGCGGACCTGAATATTTCGATCCAGTTTAAAGAAGATACGTATATTCCTGAAGGCGATGTGGCTGTAAAGCTGAGTCTGACAGGGCTGAAAGGCGGTCACTCCGGAGTGGATATCCATTTGGGACGTGCCAATGCCAATAAACTGATGTTCCGCTTCCTGAAAGAAGCCGTTTGCGATTACGGGGCACGCTTGTCTTCTATCGACGGCGGTTCGTTGCGTAATGCGATTCCGCGGGAGGCGTTTGCTGTGATCACGATCCCGGGCGACAATGTGGAGGCTTTGTGGGAGTTGGTGGCTGATTATCGGGATATGTTCCGTGAAGAATATGCCGGTATTGAGAATAAGATTGACTTTGTGGCGGATATGACTGATTTGCCTGCTACATTGATTCCGGAAGAGATTCAGGACGATATCATCAATGCGATAGAAGGTTGTCAGAATGGCGTGATCAGCATGTTGAACGATTTCCCCGGCACAGTGGAATCTTCATCCAACCTGGCGATTGTCAGGTCGTCGAATGAATTGATCGAAATAAAGATATTGGTGCGCAGTTCTTCCGAGAGCCGTAAAGCATCTGTATGTTCCAGCCTTGAAAGTGTTTTCTCTCTGGCAGGTGCGAAAGTAGAATATGGCGGTGCTTATGGCGGATGGCAGCCGAATATCAATTCTCCGATCCTGAATGTGATGCAGAAGACATACGAAGAGTTGTTTGGAAAGAAGCCGTCGGTAAAAGTAATGCATGCCGGTTTGGAATGTGGCATCATCCAGGAGTCTTATCCTGCCATGGATATGATCTCTATCGGACCGGACTTGGAGCATCCGCATTCACCGGACGAACGGGTGAATATTCCGTCTGTACAGAAAGTTTGGGATTTCATCGTGGCTACGCTGGCGCGGATTTGATCGTTAGCGGTTGTTATTAGCATCTCAATAATTTTTGCAAGAAAGCAGCTTCATCTGTCACCAAAACAGGTTCTAGCTTTTGAAAATGAATAATAAAAAAGGTGATGCCGGAGATAAATACGGCGTCACCTTATCAAACATAAATTCCCTCCCGCTCAATTCGTTTACGAAGCAATTGATTCATTCGGTCTCTGATGCGAACAATATCTACTGGGCACTCCAATAGTTCTTCTAATTCGTTTTTTAAGTGAGAAAGCGAAAAAAGACCTTGTGCTTCACCTTCATAATAAATGTCTACGTCACTATTTTCTGTCTGTTGATTACGAGCCACAGAACCAAATATCCCTAGCTTCAAAATACCATACTTTTCAGCATGTCGCATTTTAAAGTCTTTCAGTAGTATTATGATGTCTTGTCTCGATTTCATTTTGAGAATAATCTTGTTCCCAACAAAGAAACAAATAAATATCGAATAGTACAATTATCTGATAAAATATTCATTATCTATTGTTTAAAACTTAATCCATCAAGTAAAATCTGCTGGAACTTTGAATCCTCTCCCTTATGCTATTGTTCTTAAAGGTTAGCCTATAATATATAAGATCGTAGGATAGGACAATTAAGGTCTTTTCATCCGATATATATAAATGTAATCTATATTCTACATATATGCAAGGTATAGATTACATATATGTAAACATAGCCTTTCATATATGTATATAGTTTATTTATAAAATAAATCATGCGAGGAAAGCCCTTAGATCTTGTATGGTAGAGCCTTATGTCTTGTGACATAGCGTTTTAATGTTTATATACTTGTTGGTGTAGGTCTATGTAGATCTTGTTACGTCTTTATCCGTGAAAGCAGGTGACGCTGGAATTGGTGACGGCGTCACCCTGTAATGTCTTGATTTATAATGTGATATTCTCTAAAGGTGAAAGGTGATACTAAAATGCTAATATCTTTATATTAATGTACGCGTGTACATTAAATTATATTGATAGCCTATAAAGTTGTAAGTTATGTAAAGTCACTATATAGGTTGAAGATCAATATTAGTCATGATTGTTAGCATGACTAAATTTAACGTTCCTTTTTTCTAGTCACAAAATTACGACAATATTTTTAACCGGCAATCTTTTTCAAAACAAATTTTTCTATCTCTATATGCTTTCTTATCAATGGAATAGCAAAGTGAGTACGAAAATATCGCTTTAGATGACGAACTCCCTAGAAATGACTAGAAAAAAGGAACGTTTAAACTCGTCATTTGAACAGTTTAAGCGAGCCAAACGAAAAGAACTTTTATATACACTATTATTAATATTAAATTTATTGATTATGAACAAAAAGTTTTCTACACTTGTGGTCAGTCTTTTTTTGGCCGGTGGAATGTTCAGTACGGCTAATGCGTCTGAGTGGCCTACAGATGATGATTTTGTCCTTAATACAGGAAAGTATCATTTGATTCATCAAGTAGCTGGATATAGCGGTAGTTGGTCTCAATATTCAGGAGGCAACCTCGGTTGGTATTTAGCATTAGATGCATCAGGTGATCCTGTTTTTACAAGAACAAAAAATGAAAAAGCTTATTGGACTATTACCACAAAAGATGTCGCAGGAGTAACTTATTATCAATTGACAAATGTGGAAGGAGAGACCTTTGCTTATACACATAATGCAGGTTCTCCTACGGAAAAAAAAATTGACTGGTTTATTGTAGAAAGTGACAATAGTCCAGTAGATCTTAATGATTTCTCATTCATGGATGGTGTAAGTCAGTTATATTTGAATGCAGGAAGTGTAAATTCAAATGGAGATGTGACGGTAGTTGCCAACGTTTTAACTAGCGGTACTCGTGGTTTCGATAACGTAGAAATCGCAGAAGAAGTTATTACTGCTGCCAATCTTAATGCAGAATTGAATGGAGCTTTCCAGCTGAACTTCAAAGATTATGAAAGCCTGGAAGGAAATGTATTTGCAGGAAAGCTGACTGCATTGCCAATATCTCCTGTTAATGGCGATCAATATTATTTTCAGACAGAAGACGGTAAATATATTGTCTTGACTGATGAAGTATGGTCGAAGAATACTGCTAATCTGGACGGAAGAGACCGTTCTGCTTACAGCGGTTATAAATTTGACATTATCTCAAAACATGCTTTCGATCAGTTGACTTCTAAAGATAATGCTATTTTCTCTGTTTATAAGTCTTACGATTTTAATAACACTGACTCTCTGATCGTAACGATGCCGAAAGCGAAAGTTGGTACGATGTCTTCTGTTTTAAACATTGGTTCAGATTGTCCGGGAGTTCGTGTATTCGTTCCTACAGTTAACGATATCAACTACGTGACTGTTATCGAATATGACAAGGCTAATGACATGCTGGCTAAGGTACAAGACAATGCTTATCCTCAAGATGCAAGCAATGTAGCATATGAAGTCGGTGCTTTGGCTCCATATATCGAATTAGGTGAAAGTAATATTGTTGATTACAAGCAGTTTGCAGGTAAAGTGTGGAATATTACCGATGCAAATGGCAATGCTTTGACTCCGATGTATGATGTTGCAGATATTGACAGCTATGAAGAAATGTTCATGCCGAAAGGACAGATTGACCTGGTAAATCCGGAAGGACATTGGTTGCCTTTATTTAAAAATAATCAGTTTAATTTCGTAAACCGTGAGTCAGGAAATGAGTGGGACATCATGAATAGCCGTTGGGTACTTCGTTCTACAGCAACTCCGGGTAAATATGAAATCTATAGCAGCAAATATGCTTGGGCCGCTAAGAAATATACTGTTTATATTACAGAAGCCAAAGATGCTGAACTGGGCAGAACAGAAAAAGGTTATGCTCAATATGCAGAAGCAGAAGAGTTGCTGAATGGTAAAGTTTTATCTTTTGAAAACAGTTTGGGCGTAACTGCTTATGTCGGCAAGGATGCAGACGATAATGTAATCCTGACAACTAACGAAGATGAAGCGATCGAATTCCGTGTAAAACAATTAACTCATGATTTTGCTGATCATGACGGTGCTGCCGGTATCGATACATTGATGCACTTCACTCCGTATTCTTATTTGAAAGACGGTGAATGGAAAAATGACAAACAGGATACACTTCAGTTCTATCACTATACATTGTATGATCATTTCTCTGAAAAATATTTGAAATACAATAAAGTGACAAAGAAGTATGAATTGTCAGAAAGAAGTAAAACAGACAATGCTCATGAAAACTTCGACTTGGATGACCAGTTCTATTCATTTGTTGTAAAATCAAAAGCTGACGGCTCAAAGATTTTAGTTCGCAATTATGCTATCGATTATGATTATTGCACTGTAGACAGATGGGGACATCATACGATTGCTAGCGATTGGAATGGTGATAAGTACAAATTCGATGACAACTACTTCCAGGTAAAACTGGCTTATGATGCCAATACTCAAAAAGCACAGTCTCACAAAGTATATGCAGCTACTCAGCCGGGTACATTGGCTGAAATGACAGGTATTTACAACTACAATGATAACGACCGTGTATCAATTGAAAATATTGCTACTCCTGAATATATGACAATTACAATGTCACAGGATACAATCAAGATCGGACGTTTTGATAAAGCAAATTACTTTATGTTCGAACAGCACAAGAACGGTACAAACTTCCTGGCTATGGAGCACGTATCGGATGTGGATGATATGAAAGCTGCTATCCTGGCAGACACGGCTTATGTTCGTGACGATACGTATAAACCGCAGTATTTGTTGGGTGTAGGTACTGATATTAAGGTGGAAGAGTTCTGCAGCCGTCCTGACTTGCATGATGCTTTGCACAAAGATACTGTTTATGGTCGCTTCTTGATCAACATGGTTGATTCTGCTTATGCTTACGGTATCAATAAGAAGAGCAATCCGTATATATGGGATACAAATAACTTCTTCAGATTAGGTTTTGTTGAAGGTTTCCATACAGAAGATTACCTGTTCTTTACTGAAAATGGTAAGAAGACAGGAGAAAAGATCTTCCTAGGCAACAACGAAGATAAGGTATGTACATTCGCATTCCGCTATGTAGATGAAGAACGTGAAGGTGTTAAGATTGAAACACTGTACAACACAACTACTAACGGTAATATCCGCGGTTGGGTTAAATATCACAATGGTATTCCTGTAGTAATCAATGATTATGAGGAAGCTGATGTATTTACAGTAGACAACGAAACAGAAGAAGCTCCGACAGCTAACGAAGGTATTAATGCTTCTGAAGTATCAGTAGTTGCTACTAACGGTGCCGTAATCGTTAAGGGTGCTGAAGGTAAGAACGTTGTTATCACTAACGTACTTGGTCAGCAGATCGCTAACACAGTAGTATCTTCTTCTGAAGCTACAATCGCGGCTCCAGCAGGTGTAGTTGTTGTAGCTGTCGAAGGCGAAGCCGCTGTTAAGGCAATCGTAAAATAAGTAATTATTTAAAATCAAATAATTCTAAATTGTTTACCGTGCGTCGTAAGGGCGGTTCACGAACCGCCCTTACCCCAATTACCCTGCGACAGGCGAACAAGCGGTAGATATTAATACTAAAGTAATGAAATAAAGTTCTTCTGTTCTACCTCTGTGAAGAGAGAAGACAGACAAAAACAGAGCCCGGCGGAGTTTATCTGCCGGGCTTTCTTATTATATAAAATCCCCGGTAAACTAGCTAAGAAAGAAAAAAGTTGTACTTTTGTAAGCTACATTAATTATGAATAAGAATAATGGCTAATGATGAATTAAAACAAGCCTGGAAAATTCCTGAGCCGACGCTTCGGAGACTACCTTGGTATCTTGCTTTTCTGAAACTGATGAAAGGCAAGGGAGAGACGTTTGTATCATCTACCCAGATTGCTAAAGAAATTAATGTAGATCCCAGCCAGGTGGCGAAAGATCTTTCGTTTGTAAATATTTCGGGGAAAACCAGGGTAGGTTATGATATTTGCGCACTTGTTGATGTGTTGGAAGATTTTTTGGGTTTTACTGCACAACACAAGGCTTTTTTATTCGGTGTCGGTAGTTTGGGAGCAGCTCTGTTGCAGGATACCGGGTTGAATCAGTACGGACTGGAGATTGTTGCCGGCTTTGATGTCCGCAAGGAACTGGCAGGTACGGTTGTGAATGGTATTCCGGTTTTCCATTTGGATGATTTCCCTGCCAAACAGAAAGAGTTCGGGGCGACGATAGGTGTTATTACCGTGCCTGTAGACAAGGCACAAGAGGTGACTGAACAGATTATTGCCGGAGGTATCAAAGCGCTGTGGAACTTTACCCCGTTCCGTATCCGTGTCCCGGAACATATTGTGGTACAGAACACTTCCATGTATGCCCATCTGGCAGTCATGTTTAATCGTTTGAACTCAATTAATCACTGAAATGAAGATTATAGCAGTAGGAATGAATTATGCAGAGCACAATAAAGAGCTGCATCATTCGTTAGAATTATCGGAGCCTACTATCTTTATGAAATCCGACTCCTCCCTGTTGAAGGATGGAAAACCGTTTTTTATTCCCGATTTTTCTTCGGAAATACATTACGAAACGGAGATCGTTGTAAAGATAGACCGGCTGGGTAAGAATATCGCCGAACGTTTTGCACATCGTTACTATAATGAAGTAACTGTCGGTATCGATTTTACCGCCCGTGATCTGCAAAGAGAGCTGCGTGCGAAAGGATTACCCTGGGAGATCAGTAAAGCTTTTGATAATTCGGCTGTTGTCGGAACGTTTGTACCTTTGGACAGAGTGGGGGATATCAACCGTATCCCGTTTCATCTGGATATAAACGGTCAGAAAGTGCAGGAGGGGAATACCTCTGATATGCTTTTCCCGGTCGACAGGATTATCGCTTATGTGAGCCGTTTCTTTACCTTGAAGATAGGTGATTTGATTTTTACAGGAACACCGGCAGGTGTGGGACCCGTTAGCATCAATGATCATTTGCAAGGGTATATCGGTGAACAGAAGCTACTTGATTTCCATATTAAATAATGGACAATTGACAATTGATAATTGATAATTAATAGATGGTACAAATAATTGTCAATTGTCAACTGTCAATTGTCAATTGAAACAAGTATGTTACGACTATTATATACATTCATAATAAGTATCTGCTTTTTTACTTCTGCCTGGGCGGATGGTAGCAAATATGCAGCCAGCTCTGCTTTATCGTCCGGGAAATGGGTGAAAATACAGGTCGAAGACCGGGGAATTTATAAACTGACATATGCAGACCTTCGCGGGATGGGATTTTCGGATCCGGCTAAGGTTTCCGTACACGGTTACGGTGGTTGTATGCTGGACGAAAATTTCTCGAATCCGTATATAGACGATGTGCCTGCCGTGCCGGTCTGGCGTGGTGACGATTATCTCCTGTTCTATGGTTGCGGTGTTATCAACTGGACGTACGACCAGGAATTGAAGAGTTTTGTCCATACCAATAATCCCTATTCCGATTACGGCTATTACTTCCTGACGGATGCGACTGCACCGAAAGAGATGGAATCAGTGGCTTCTGCTGCCGGTGCCTCTTTGAAGGTGACGACGTTCGACGATTATCTGTTACATGAAAAAGACCTGGTCTCTGTGAATAATTCGGGACGGGAACTTTTCGGGGAAGCCATGGATATGACTCTTTCCAGGGATTTCTCATTTACCGGTATAACGGGTATAACCAATGATGACGGCAAGGTGACCTTGCGTTTCATCGCTAAACCGATCACCGGTACAGGTAGCGTGAGCATGAGCGTAGACGGAGAAAAGCTGTTGGAGCGGACCATCGCTAACGCAAACGGGAAATACGATACGTATGTAATGGCGCGTCCGGTTTATCAGGTAGTGGATTGGAAAGGAGATAAAAGCTCCAGTGTAAAAGTGAATGTAAGATACGGGAAACTGGGAGATAAGAATGTTCATCTCGATTTTATCCGTTTGCAGATGAAGCGGGAGTTGCAGCCTTATGGTGTCTGTACGTTCTTTCGTAGTCTGGCTGCTGTTAACAATGCCTCTCGTTTTACGGTTCAGAATGCCAATGCGAACACATTGGTTTTCGATGTGACGGATAAGTTGAATCCGAAACGGATGGAAACGGAACTGAGCGGAAGCGAATTGACTTTTTCCATCCCTGCAGGAACGCTGAGGGAGTTTGCTTTGGTACAGAGAAACCAAACGTTCCCTACTCCGAAAGTGATCGGTGAAGTGGCAAACCAGGATTTGCACGCATTACCGCAGACAGATATGATCATTATCGCTCAACCGGGATTGGCTTCGCAGGCAGAACGGCTGGCTGAGGCTCACCGTACACGCGACGGACTGACTGTACAGGTGGTTGCCCCGGAGGCTATTTATAATGAGTTTTCGAGCGGTACGCCGGATGCTACCGCCTATCGTCGTTTCATGAAGATGTTCTACGATCGTCGGACTTCGGAGGCCGATGCGCCCAAGTATCTGCTTCTTTTCGGAGATGGCGCGTTCGATAACCGTTTCATTACTTCTAGCTGGAAGAATGTAACGACAAGTAATATGCTGCTGACCTATCAGACGGAAGAATCGCTGGATGAAGAATCTTTTGTGATCGACGATTATTTCGGATTTTTGGATGACAGCAACAATGGCAAAGGATTAAGCTCTATGAGGCTGGATATCGGTATCGGTCGTTTCCCAGTCCGGACGCAGGCAGAGGCGAGTAATATGGTGGATAAGGTGATCAGTTATATGGATAATAAAGATACCGGATCCTGGAAAAACAATGTTTGCTTTGTCGCAGACGACGGAAACAGTGCTGACAGTTATATGACAGATCATGCAAGTCAGGCTGACCAGCTGGGCGAATATATCAATGAAAGCCATCCGGAGTTCCTTGTCAATAAGATTTATTTCGATTCTTATAAAAAAGATGTTTCGGCCGGATTGGCTACTTATCCGGATGTGAAAACGAATATTCAGAAACAACTGAAGAACGGTTTACTGCTGATTAACTATACCGGACACGGTAATACAACTTCCTGGAGTGATGAAAAGGTACTGACTGAAAGCGATATTACGAAATCAACTTATAAACGTCTGCCTATCTGGATCACGGCGACTTGCGACTTCTGTCGTTTTGACGCTCCGGTTACTTCTGCCGGCGAGCAGGTTTTCCTGAATAAGGTCAGTGGCGGTATCGGTCTGTTTACGACAACCCGTGTGGCTTATTCTTCTCCCAACTTCACGATCAATCAGATGTTGATCCGGAATTTGTTCGAGAAAAAGAACGGACGCCGCCTGACACTGGGCGAAGTAATGAAACAAACCAAGCGGGATTTGAGTGCAAGCCGGTATAAGCTCGGATTCTCCCTGATCGGTGACCCGGCGTTGAAACTGGCTTATCCGGAATACCGGATGCAGGTGACGACGATAAACGGTAATCCGGTAACAGACGAGCCGGTCGCTTTTAAGGCATTGCAAAAGATTACAGTGGAAGGCGAAGTACTGAATGCGGATGGTAATATTGCTACAGACTTTACCGGTTTGCTGAACCCGACCGTACTGGATAGCCGTGTTTCTTACGAAACATTGGATAACAACAAGACCGGCAAGACATTTAAATATACGGATTATTCAAATATTCTCTTTGTCGGAAACGATTCGGTCCGTGCTGGAAAATTCAGCTTTACCTTTACCGTTCCGAAAGATATTTCTTATTCGAATGAATTCGGAAAGATGAACCTGTATGCTTCGGATGAAACGAATAACCTGGAAGCACAGGGGGCTTATCTGAATTATCGTGTCGGAGGTACGGATGATAATGCGGAAGACGATTCCGATGGACCGGAGATACGTTCCTTGTATATGAATGATTCTACATTTGTAAGCGGCGGTCCCGTTAATACGACTCCGTTCTTTGTGGCACGTCTGTGGGATAAGAGCGGCGTGAATATAACCGGTAGCAGTATCGGACATGATATGATGCTGATCGTTGACGGCGATCCGTCACTCAGCTTCAACCTGAACAGTTATTATGAGTTGATCCCCGGAACGGATGGAGAAGGTATCGTGAAGTATCTGCTTCCCGCCCTGGCACCGGGTATGCATACTGCAGAGTTTAAAGTGTGGGATATTCAGAATAATTCTACTACCTACGATTTTGAATTTGAAGTAGTGGAAGGATTGAAGCCTTACCTGCTGGAGTTGACGGCAACACCGAGTCCGGCACGCGAACAGGTAGAGTTCCACTTGTTCCATAACCGTCCGGAGAGCCAGTTGACGGTTGGTATTATGGTATACGATATGATGGGGCGCCTGCAATGGAAACATCAGGAAACCGGAGCCTCCGAACTGTTCAAATCGTATACGGTAACCTGGGATCTGACGAATAACAGAGGAGGACGTCTTCGTCCCGGTGTATACATCTATCGTGCGGCAATCAGTAGCGGAGGTTCTAAAGAAGCAACGGATGCAAAGAAATTAATAATCCTCGCACAATAAAGTAAGTCAAAATCAGTTTATATGTTCGTAAGGTAACTTTTCGGTTCCCTTGTTTTTAACAGATATAGTATGACAAAAGAATTAAAAATCAGTACACTTATAGTTGTAATCAGCTTTTTGACAACTTTTACGGCGTTACATGCCGAAGGTGATAAGGCTAAATTTGCTCCGGTTAATACGGCAGTACCTTCACTGTCTATCGCTCCTGATGCCCGTGGTGGTGCAATGGGTGACAACGGTGCTTCGACTACTCCCGATATAAACTCTCAATATTGGAATCCGGCAAAGTATGCATTTATGTATAGTAAGGCGGGAGTATCTTTGTCATATACTCCCTGGTTGCGTAAGTTGGTAAACGACGTGGCTTTGGCGAACTTGTCGGGATATTATAAGATTGGCGACAGTGATTTGCAGGCGGTAGGTGCTTCTCTACGTTATTTCTCTTTGGGAGACGTTCCCTATAATCCTATTAGTGGAGAATCGACCGGCGGTTATTCTGTAAGTCCGTATGAAATGGCTTTCGACGTAAGTTATAGCCGTAAATTATCAGAGTCTTATTCAATGGCTGTTGCCATGCGTTATATCCGTTCCGATATGGGATCGGATCCTTCCGATGAAAGTCGTGTGCCTGGTAATGCCTTTGCAGCGGATATCGCCGGTTATCTGGAGAAATATGTAATCTTGGGTAACAGCGAGTGTTTGTGGAGTTTCGGTTTTAATGTATCAAATATCGGTACGAAGATATCTTATGACGGTGGAGAACACAATGAATTTATCCCGACGACTCTTCGTGTGGGAACTGGTTTGCTGTATCCGATCGATGATTTTAACCGGATCGGTCTGTACCTTGATCTGAGTAAATATTTGGTTCCCAGTCTGCCTTATCTGCGTGAAGGGTATACAGATGAAGAAAAGGAAGAATACGACAAGAAAAAGGAAGAGTATAGAGATGTATCCGGTATTTCCGGTATCTTCAAATCTTTCGGTGATTCACCCGACGGGTTCAAAGGAGAGTTGCAGGAAGTAATGGTTTCTATCGGTGCAGAGTATAGCTATAATGACCAGTTCTTCGTTCGTGGAGGTTATTTCTATGAAAATGCCAATAAAGGTAACCGTCAGTATTTCTCTGTCGGGGCCGGTTTCCGTATGAGTGTATTCCAGTTGGATGCTGCTTATCTGGTAAGTACGGTTCAGAGTAACCCGTTGGATCAGACGCTTCGTTTCTCTCTGTCGTTCGATATGGACGGAATCAAGAACCTGTTCAGATAATATCAATATGAAGATACGTGTAGGTTTCGGTTATGATGTGCATGCCCTTGTTCCCGACCGTGAGTTGTGGATGGGAGGGATACGGATAGAGCATACATTGGGTTTACTGGGACATAGTGATGCGGATGTACTGATACATGCCATTTGTGATGCGCTCCTGGGGGCTGCCAATATGCGTGATATCGGTTATCATTTTCCTGATACGGCAGGCGAATACAAGAATATAGACAGTAAGATATTATTGCGTGATACAATGAAGCTAATACGTGAAGCCGGTTATGAACTGGGAAATATCGATGCAACCATAGCCGCTGAACGTCCGAAGCTGAATCCGCATATTCCTGCCATGAAGCAAACGCTGGCTGAAGTGATGCAGGTAGACGAGGAAGATATTTCCATCAAGGCTACAACAACAGAAAAACTGGGCTTTACCGGACGGCAGGAAGGTATTGCTGCGTATGCTACTGTACTGATTCAGAAGTAACCGTATTCTCGTGATGAACTTCACAGGGGATTGTGAACCAGAAAGTACTTCCTTTCCCCTCTTTCGATTCCACGCCGATCTCTCCGTTCAGGCGTTTTACAATCGTCATACAGATAGATAATCCCAATCCTGTTCCCTGAATAAAATTGTCGAATTTGGCAAATCGCTCGAATACGTGCGGGATATTTTCATCGGAGATGCCCTTTCCCGTGTCGGTAACATAAAAGCGCAGTCCGTCTGTTGTCTCTTCGTATCCCATTTTGATACTTCCTTCCATGGTGAACTTGCAGGCATTGGTCAGGAAGTTGGTTATGACTTGTGTTAAACGGGTCTTTTCCGAGTAGATGAAGCAAGGTTGTTCCGGGATGGAATATTCCAGTATAACCCCTTGTTTGGTTCGGCTCTTGAAAGTTTGTGCCAGTGTGGCAAGCAGCGCCGATACATCGATATTGGTAAAGGTGAATTCCAGTTGGTCGGCTTCTATCTTTGATAAATCCAGTATATCGTTGATCAATTGTAGCAATAGCTCGTTGTTGGTTTCTATGATCTGGCAAAATTCGGCAGTATCTTCCGGACTTTCCGAATGGGCGATCAGGTTGGAAAAGCCTACGATTGCGTTGAGCGGAGTGCGTATTTCGTGGCTCATATTAGCCAGGAAAGCAGATTTAAGACGGTTGGCTTCTTCTGCTTTTTCTTTTTCACGCCGTTCTTCCTCCCGTTTCAGTTTTTGGAAATAGAGGCGGAAACGCAGTACGGCAATTGTTATCAGCAGGCAGATGATGGCAAATCCGCTGAATAGATGTATCTTGTATTTTTGGAAAAAGGTAGGCGGCTGCTGGTAGTAAATAGCATTGATCGGAAAATGGGATGGTTCGATGCTGTGGCTCAACAAATGCTGATAGTTCAGATGTGTATGAGCTGTTCCTCCGATATGGGTTAAAATGTTTCGTGCCTCTGTCCCCTCCAATATCAACCGGACAGTAGCAATAACGGACTTGCTGAAGTCATTTTCTGAGATGTAATGTCCGCCCGCAAAGTTTCCGGTTTCGATATTCAGGTCTGCTAAAATATATACCGGCGGTTGGGAGAAGCTGTTGGTCATCTTTTGTACGTTGTCTATCAGGTAATGGTTTTCATGCGTGTTTTTGAATATGAACCAGGAGTAATAGATAATTCCGGTTTCTTTTCCGCAAAGGCTCAGGCTATCCAGTAGATTTTCGGTAGAAAGAGCCGGGGTGGAAAGTACTTCCAGTTTCAGATCAGGAAAGTCTGCCTGCATTGTTTTTGAGAGTTCTTTCTGGGTGTATAGACTGATATACCGGTTGTCCCTGATAAAGACTATTCGATTCAACTCGGGCTGCAGTTTCTTAATTGTTTCAATGGTCTCTTTTATGTATAGAGGCTGGACTAACCTGGTTGCATTATAGCTTTTCATCTGATCTTCTGTATAAGCCATGTGCTGGATGGTCTGCAGGTCCCTGTCCAGCAGATATTCTATTTGTGTCGGGATCAGCTCTTGTGAATGGCAGATGATAGTAGAAACGTTTTTCCATTCTTTATCGAAAAGAGGTTGACAAACCAGCCACGCCGGGTCTCCTATACAAACGATCACTTTAGGGGGGACAGGGTATTTCTTTCGTAATAATTCAACCTTCTTATTTACGTCTGTCGTGTCTCTCATGGCAGGGATAGAGAGTTCTTCCCCTTTTACGGATATGTTCTCTTCGGCGAAAGTGTTATTGATCGCCTCATAAATACCTTGTGTCCATACTTCGCTGAAGTTTATGGAGTGTACTACCAGGATATAATCGTCTTTATCGTGTGGCAAGGCATACAATGAACGACTGGTTAATAGTATCAGGTATACTATGAAAAAAAGTCTTTTCATACGCACAATCATGAAATTTTACGACGCTATGAAATTCAGTCTATTTCAAGCAAAGATATGTATTATTCTTTGTAATCTTGCTTATCCCGCCGTTAATTTGTAGTTTTGAACCGAATAAAATTGAATAGATTATGAAGAATAATGACTGGAAAGACCGTTTGGGGGTAATGTATTCCACCAATCCGGATTTTCAATATCATACAGGAGATGAGGAAGAGGAAGATACACTTCCCAAAGAAAAGCAATTGTTACGTATTTCACTGGATAAACGCAATCGGGGAGGTAAAGCCGTAACATTGGTTACCGGCTTTCGCGGCATGACCGACGATCTGGAAGCATTGGGCAAATTCCTGAAGGTCAAATGCGGTGTCGGAGGTTCAGCTAAAGACGGCGAGATCATCGTACAAGGTGATCTGCGTCAGAAAGTGCTTGAGATATTACAAAAGGAAGGCTACACGAAAAGCCGCGTCATATAAGAAATAAAATAGTATGCTGACTGTTTACAGAGCTTCGGCCGGAGCGGGTAAGACCCATAAACTGACCGGTGAATACTTGACCCTGTTGTTTGCCGGGCCGGGAGCTTATCGTCGTATCCTGGCGGTAACATTTACCAACAAGGCTACCGATGAGATGAAAAGCCGTATTGTAGAGGAACTTTACAATCTCTCGTCCGGCCAGAAGTCCGACTATGTAGAATCATTGTGTTCCACCCATTCATTGACCGAAGAACAGGTACGTAAACAGGCAGCCAAGATCTTGATCGATATCCTTCACGATTATTCAGCGTTCAATATAAGTACGATCGACCGCTTTTTCCAGCAGACCATGCGGGCCTTTACCCGTGAGATCGGTTTGCAGGGCGGTTACGGAATCGAGATGGACCAGGAGCTGGTGCTGACTACCGCTGTCGATAATCTGCTGGCAGATTTGGAGAAACCGGAAAGTAAGGAACTGCTGGGCTGGTTGCTTCGTTTTGCCGAGGATAAAATAGAGAACGGCGGAGAATGGAACCTCCGCAAAGACATTATGTCACTGAGCCGTGAAGTCTTTAAAGAAAGCTATAAAGCTTCCAGTGAAGAAGTGGCGAAAGATATCCGTGACAAGGAAGCACTCGAAAACTATAAAAATGAACTGTTCGGTATTATCCGTTCGGTAGAGGCTGAAGCGAAACGGTTAGGTGAAAGCGGACTGGCGTTGCTCAGTAAGTATGCCATCCGTACAACCGATTTTAAAGGAGGAAGCCGTTCTCCGCTTACCTTGCTGGACCGCCTGGCTAAAGGCGAAATGAAAGAGCCGACTGCTACTTTCATCGGTCTGGCTGATAACCTGGAGGGCTGTTTCACTAAAACGACTCCGCTGGGGACGCGCCAGATTATCGGCTGCGTATTTGAAGAGGGGCTGAATGATTGCATCAAGAAGATCATCGCCCTGTTTTCCAATCTGACTGCTTATAATACCGCCCGAGAAATTGTCCGTTATTATTATACATTGGGAATCCTGACGGATGTCTCCCGTCAGATCGCCTCTTACCGCGAAGATAAGAATGTCATGCTGATCGCCGATACGACGGAACTGTTGAATAAGGTGATCGGCGGAAGCGATGCCCCGTTTATCTATGAGAAGACCGGTACGCATGTGGATCATTATATGATCGACGAGTTCCAGGATACCAGCGGTATGCAATGGAATAACTTCCGTCCGCTGATAGAAGAAAGTTTGGCACACGACCGTACCAATCTGATTGTGGGAGACGTGAAGCAGAGTATCTACCGTTTCCGTAACTCCGACTGGAAACTGCTGGACCAGCAGGTGCAGGCAGACTTTCCGGCAGAGGAAGTACACGAAGAAACATTGAAAGAGAACTGGCGCAGTTGCCGGAATATCGTAGAATTTAATAATACATTTTTTACCGCTCTCCCCGGTGTCCTGCAAAGCGTTTACAATGAAACGCTGCTGACCTCCTCGTTGAGTGAAGAGCAGCGCGCTGCTTATCTGACGAAGATCATGTCCGCTTATACGAAAAGTTATCAGCAGGTACCTCCGCCTTTTCAGCAGAAAGACGGTCATGTGAAGATTGAGTTCCTGACCGGTGATGAAGAGAAAGACTGGAAGGAGGAAGCCCTGGACCGTCTGCCCGGTGTGGTCGAACAGTTGCAGGATAACGGCTATGCCTTGAAGGATATCGCTATTCTGGTCCGGACCAATATGGAAGGCGCGATGGTGGCGGATAAGCTGCTATCCTATAAGGAAGCCAATCCGTCCGACCGCTATCATTATGATATAATCTCCGATGAAGCCCTGTTTGTCAGTGGATCGCCGGCTGTCCGTTTTATGATTGCCCTGCTTCGTTATCTGCGGAACCCGGAAGATAAGATCAACGAACAGACTGCCTTGTATTCTTACCGGATCCTGAAAGGGGCGGAAGAAGAGGTGAACCATTCGGTAGCTTATTCCGTCAACACATCCGAAAATGTATTTCCTCCGGAGATGGTTGCTGAGTTACAAGCTCTTTCCCGTCAGTCGTTGTATGAAATATCGGAAGGACTTTTCCGTCTCTTCTCCGGTGATTTTCAGGCGAATGAGCAAGTCTTTGTTCAGGCATTCCTCGATATGGTATCCGAGTATACCCAGAAAGAAAGTGCCGACCTGAGCCGCTTCCTTAAATGGTGGGATGAAACGGGATATCGTAAAACAATAGCGACTCCGGATGCACAGAATGCTATCCGTATCCTGACCGTCCATAAATCGAAAGGTTTAGGATTCAAAGTTGTTATTATCCCCTTTGGCGACTGGGAGATAGACCATAAACCCAGCAAGCCGGTTATCCTGTGGTGCAAACCCGAAACGAAACCGTTCAACCGGCTGCATTTGGTACCTGTCCGTTATAGTCAGTCGCTGGGTAATACCATCTTTGCGGAAGATTATTTCCGTGAACGTCTGCATGCCTTTATCGATAACCTGAATACGCTGTACGTAGCTTTCACCCGTTCCAAAGACGAACTGATCGTGTTTGCTCCCCGCCCGAAAAAGATTAAAGAGGAAACCGGTGAGATTGAAAAGATCTCTTCCATGGCAGACGCTTTATGGGCAGGTCTGTACGTGGAAGTACACGATACCCGGGAAGGAGATACACTGGTCTCTTTGCCTTCCTCTTTCGATACCCGGACAGGTGTTTTTGAATTGGGTAGCTGGTGGCATCCTTTGGCGGCTAAATCGGATGAAGACAGTCCGGAAGAGATCACGATGGCACGTATCAATTCGATTTCCCCTGACGACCGTCTGCAGCTCCGTCTGCAAGGAAAAGGCTTTTTCTTCGATAATGCCCGCCGCAAGCACGGCACATTGATGCACGAAGTACTGAGCCAGATACGTACCCGGAAAGATATCCCCTCTGCTGTCGAAAGCTACCGCCTGGCAGGTATCATAAACAAGGAGGAAGCCGAATCTTTGGTTATCCGTCTGGAAGAGTTGCTGAATACACCGGAAGTTTTCCCCTGGTACGACGGTACGGCGCGTGTATTGAATGAAGTCGATATCCTCTTCGGTAAAGGACTCTCCAAACGTCCCGACCGGGTCATGATATCGGATGATAAAGTGATCGTAATAGACTATAAATTCGGAGAGATACAGGATAAACGCCATCATAACCAGGTAAAGAATTATATGAAACTGATCAACCAAATGGGATACGAGAGGGTAGAAGGTTGCCTTTGGTACGTGGAGTTGGGGAAAATAGAAACAATTGAAAATTGACAATGCACAATTGACAATTATTTATTTTGAGCACTTAATTGTTAACTGTCAATTGTCAATTGTCAATTGAATTGTTTTGTTATTCCGTAAAAATGAATACTTTTGCAAATTGAAATAGAAACGCAGCTTTAAAGGAAGAATGAAAGTACATAAAGAAGGGACTGGCCTGTTACTTACGTTGTTTACGGTATTATTTGTCGTGAATGTCGCATTATACCATACCGTGGGTAAGGGGATACTGTTCTATACTGTTGCTACGATTTCAACCATTCTTTTTCTGCTGATCCTGAATTTCTTCCGTAGTCCGTTCCGCCGTTTCCCTTATGATTCCGAAGGATTGGTGATCGCACCTGCCGACGGTACGATCGTGGCGATTGAGGAAGTGATGGAGAACGAGATCCTTCATAGGCAATGTTTGCAGATATCTATCTTTATGTCCGTGTTCAATGTGCATGCCAACTGGTTTCCGGTAAACGGGACGGTGAAACATGTCTCTCACAATAACGGACGATTCATGGCAGCATATTTACCGAAGAGCAGTACCGAGAATGAACGATCGGCTGTTGTCATTACTACCAAGAACGGAGTGGATGTGCTGGCACGTCAGATTGCAGGGGCACTTGCCCGGCGTATTGTCACCTATGCCAAGGTTGGAGAAAAATGTCATGTGGATGAACAGATGGGTTTTATCAAGTTCGGGTCGCGTGTAGATGTTTATTTGCCGGTAGGGACAGAAGTGCTGATCGAAATGGATCAGAAGGTAACCGGTAACCAGACACCGATCGCGCGGTTAAGCAAATGCCCGTGTGAATAGAATCCGGAAAATATACAGAAGATGAATATTAGAAAACATATACCCAATACAATTACTTGCATGAGTCTTGTATCAGGTTGCATCGCTACAGTGATGGCTTTGCAGGGTAATTTGTTGTGGGCAGCCATATGGATCATCATTGCTGCCGTTTTTGATTTCATGGACGGTTTTGCCGCCCGTTTGCTGAAAGCCTATTCCCCGATGGGAAAGGAACTCGATTCCTTGTCGGATATGGTCAGTTTCGGAGTCGCACCCGGTATGATCGTATTTTGGATGCTCAGCCAGGCCGGTCTTCCGTTGGGAGAAATCGGTCGTTATATTCCTTATTTGGCTTTCGTGATCCCGGCTTTCTCCGGTCTGCGTTTGGCGAAGTTCAATATCGATGAACGGCAGACAACATCGTTTATCGGTATGCCGGTTCCTGCGCATGCGCTGTTCTGGGCTTCTGCCGGATATTCTTTGGCTCCGTTAGCACAGGTAAAGCCTGTGTTGTTCATTGTGGTTACCCTGGTGGTAGCGTTGGCTACCTCTTTATTGCTTGTATCTGAAATTCCGATGTTCTCGTTGAAGATTAAGTCGGTTGCATGGAAAGGTAATGAAAGACGCTATATATTAGTAGGTTGTGCTGTCCTGTTCGTTGCCTTGTTCGGCATGCTGGGTATAGCCGGAACCATTCTCCTCTATATCCTCTTGTCTATTTTTAACAAAAGATAGTAAACAAGAGGTCTATTCTATATGTTTCTCTTATAAACCAACTAAGTAACGAATATTATGTTTAAGTTTTTGTTTGTAATGTTTTTCTTCTTCATCCTGTTAGTGTTCCTGATGGGATTCTCTATTCTGCGTACATTTAAGAATATGTTGTTCGGTAGTGGAAGCAGTAATACAAAGAAGGGGGAACAGCGTCGTCAGACAAGCAGTTACTCTAGCGGGCAACATCATTCGAATACGGCTGAAGATGATTATATCTCGGTCAACCGCAAGAAGATCTTTACAAAAGACGAAGGCGAGTACGTAGACTTCGAAGAAGTGAAGTAAAGTTGGTTATCGACAATGACCAATAATGCTAAAATATCGATCCGCTTTTTTAACGACCGCGAGGTTCGTGCTGTTTGGGATGAAGATAATAACAAATGGTGGTTTTCTGTTTTAGATATTGTTGCTGTCTTAATGGGATATGATGACTATACGAAGACAAGGAACTATTGGAAATATCTCAAAAGTAAACTTAAAAGAGAAAAAAACGAGTTGGTTAGTACGACTAACCAACTGAAATTAGCAGCAGCGGATGGTAAAAAGTATTTGACTGATACGCTTGATAGTGAAGGCGTAATCTTCCTTGCTAAATATTTTCCTAATAATAAGGCGACTAAATTCCTCGATTGGTTTACCTACAGCGACAATAGCATTGACGGGCAAAGTAAGAAAAAGGCCTATTCTTTCTTTGAAAGTAATCTGATCAGCGAAGCGGAAGTCGGTACGGCAAAGAGCTTGCAAAAAATCCATGCCTACTTGTTTGGCGGGTTGTATGATTTTGCAGGTCAGATCAGGCAAAAGAATATATCGAAAGGGGGCTTTCAGTTTGCCGTATCCCATTTTTTGGGGAGTACATTAAGGCTGATAGAGGAAATGCCCGAAAATACATTTGAGGAAATAGTCGATAAATACGTAGAAATGAATATTGCTCATCCTTTTATGGAAGGCAACGGACGGAGTACGCGGATATGGTTGGATTTACTTTTTAAGAAGCATTTGAAACAATGTGTAGACTGGAGTCTGATCAATAAGAAAGACTATTTGAATGCCATGGTAAAAAGCTCTACTGACAGTACCTTGTTGAAGCATTTACTGAAGAATGCTTTGACCGACAAGATAAATGACCGTGAACTATTTATGAAAGGAATTGATTATTCCTATTATTACGAAGAAAACGAATAACTATCTTCTCTGCCGGAAGAATTTCTGCATCTCTTCCGCACACTCTTTCTCCATCACACCTTTTTTTACGACAGCTTTCGGATGGAATGCTTTCGGGGCATATGCCTGGTATCCTCTTTTCTCGTCACTCGCGCCGTATACGATCGTACTCAGTTGCGACCAGCCGATGGCTCCTGCACACATAATACAGGGTTCAACCGTCACATACAGGCTGCATCCGGTCAGATATTTTGCTCCTAATACACTGACGGCAGCCGTAATGGCAAGCATCTCCGCATGTGCAGTCGGGTCGTTCAGCCGTTCCGTCTGGTTATGGGCACGGGCTATGATCTGGTTGTTACATACGACCACGGCTCCTACGGGCACTTCTCCTTCGTCAGCGGCAACACGCGCTTCCACCAGTGCCTGTTTCATGAAATATTCGTCGTTAAATGGATTCATCGTCTCATTTCCGTTTCTTTGAAGAGAGTTGGATAATCCTCTTCCAGCGTTTTGAGTATATGTGAAAGGATTGTTTCCCGATACCAGCGGGATTTGTTTTCGATGTTATACCTGGCAAGATAGCGGTCGACAGCCTTCTGCTCTTCATCGTTGAGCATAAAAGTAACCTTATGTACCCTCGGGCGATTCGGTTGTGCTTGCGAGTATTTCCGATTTATTGCCATATTTTGCAAATGTACAAGTGAAAGCCCAAATAAAAAAGAAAATCCCTATATTTGTGCAAATTAATAAGATGGCTGAACAAAACGATTTAGGGAAAGATGGTGAAGCGAGAGCACGCGACTATTTGATCCGCCAGGGTTATACGATTTTGCATACCAACTGGAGATGGCATCATTATGAACTGGATATTGTTGCCATGAAAGAGGGGGAACTGATTGTCGTCGAGGTGAAAACGCGTTCGGAAGATTACCTTCTGTCGCCGGAAGAAGCCGTAGACAATAAAAAGATCAGGCGTATCGTAGCTGCGGCAGATGCTTATGTCCGGTATTTTAATCTGGAAATGCCGGTTCGTTTCGATATCATCACCCTGGTCAAAGGAAAAGAGGGGTTTCAGATCGAACATATCGATGATGCTTTCTACGCCCCTTGCCGATAACTAAAAATAGAGGAAACGTATGAATATAGAAGAAGCCCGCGAATATTGCTTGTCGTTGAAGAACGTGACGGAATGTTTTCCGTTTGACGATGTCTCTTTAGTCTTTAAAGTGGAAAATAAGATGTTTGCCCTTCTGCCGCTGGATGCCGAAGAGCCTTATGTCGCTTTGAAATGCAGTACGGATTATACGGAAGAGCTGCGCGACCGCTATAATGCGGTTGAACCGGCTTACCATTTCAATAAGAAGTATTGGAACGGTGTCTTTTTGGAACGGGACATGCCCGACGACGAGATACGTTACTGGATTCAGCATTCCTACCGCGAAGTGATAGCCAAGCTGCCGAAGAAAATAAGGGAGATGTACAATGAGTGACGAAAATGAAATACCGCGGATGATCCGTTTGGAGGAGACTACCTCTACCAATAATTATCTTCGGGGACTGGTCGGAAAAGAACCGTTGCCGGAAGGTAGTGTCGTTGTTACAGACTTTCAGACTGCCGGGCGTGGCCAGGTCGGTAATACCTGGGAGTCGGAGGGCGGAAAGAACTTGATGTTCAGTATCATTCTTTATCCGGACTTTCTGCCGGCAAACCGTCAGTTTCTGATCTCCCAGATAACGGCGCTGAGTGTAAAGGAAACGCTCGATGAATATGTAGACGAGGTGACGGTGAAATGGCCGAACGATATTTACTGGCGTGACCGGAAGATATGCGGTATGCTGATCGAGAATGACCTTTCCGGTCGTGAGCTGTATTGCTCCGTGCTCGGTATCGGTATCAATATCAACCAGCGGGAGTTCCTGAGCGATGCTCCGAATCCGGTGTCGCTGACACAGATAACGGGACTGGAATATGACCGGGAGGAAATCCTGAACAAGTTCCGGAAACGTCTTTATGAACGTTATGTCGACTTGATCCGGGAGAAAGAGGACGATATCCGGAATGATTACAGGATTGCCTTGTATCGTGGGAGTGGCTTCCATCCCTATCGCGATGAGAACGGTTTCTTCGAAGCTTGCATTAAAGGGGTAGAACTGACCGGACATCTGATACTCGAACTGCGTGACGGGGAGTTGAGGCGGTATGCGTTCAAGGAGGTGACTATGGTACATACTGATGCTGACTTGAATTTGTAAATGTTTTATCATTGAATTTTAATAACCTGATCTGATGCAATAGTTTAATTTTGTCAGCGCTGACCATATAAAAAGGCGTTAGAGTATTATGGGGAGAGGATCATATATGGAGTTTGAAGATCTTTATAAACGATTTTATAGGAAATCATTCCTTTTTACGATGTCGTATATACATAATGAGATGGCTGCGGAAGATATTGCATCTGAGGTGCTTATCCGGTTGTGGACAGAGATCAGAAGGGGAGGTATAAACAATCCGGATGCTTTCCTGTTGACTCTTTTGAAAAATAGATCACTCGATTATCTGAAACATGAGGCTGTGAAAGAGGAAGCTTTCAGTAATATGAAGACAGCTCATCAGGAAGAACTGGATATGCGTATCTCCATGCTGGAATCCTGTGATCCGGAAGAGGTTTTTACGACAGAGATACAACTGATCATCCGTAATACACTTGCTACTTTTCCGGAACAGACTCAACTTATTTTCGAAATGAGTCGCTTTGATAATAAAACAAATAAAGAAATAGCAGACAAACTGAAGCTTAGTGTGAAAAGTGTTGAATATCATATAACCAAAGTATTGAAGGCTTTACGTATAAGTCTTAAAGACTATCTTCCTTTATTTTATTTCTTCTTTTTTTTCAAATAAAATGACTTTTCGTTTAGGGATATGTAATCATCAGTCGTCGATATGATGTAAGGCTGATTATATCTTACAATAAAAATGATGGAACAAGATTTAATAAAAAAATATATAGCAGGTTGGGCATCGGAAGATGAGAAAGACCGGATCATGGTATGGGTGAAGAATGACCCGAAAAATCGGGATGAGTTGATGGCTATGCGTAAACTGTATGATGTTACCCTTTGGCAGCAAAGTGATGTGATAGGACATCAGAAGAAGACGGTTAGATTAAATTTATTAAGTTTGGTTCGTATTGCTTCTGTTGCTGCAGTATTCTTGCTCCTGGCGGGAATGAGCTGGTACATTTTTGATTTGAAACAGCAAGTTCCTGTAATGGCTATGCAAACGATCTCTGTTCCTCCCGGGCAGCGTGTCGAATTAACATTGGCTGATGGAACCAATGTTTGGTTGAATGCCGGAACAACCTTTACTTTCCCGAATGTATTTTCTTCCGAACATAGGGAGGTGGAGCTGAATGGAGAAGGCTATTTTACTGTCAGCCGGGATGAAAAGAAACCTTTTATTGTAAAGACTTCTACTTATAACGTCAGAGTACTTGGAACGGAGTTCAATGTAATGGCATATGCCAAAACCCCCATGTTCGAAGTCTCTTTGTTGAAAGGTTCGGTGGAGATTTACTCTGATGTAAAACAGCAGAAAGTATTACTGGAGCCGAATATGCAGGTACATGTAGAGAACGACTACTTGGTAAAAAGACCGATCTCCCAATTCAATAATTTGCTTTGGAGGGAGGGGGTAATTTGTTTTGAAGATGAGCCGGTAGACCGGATGATTGAAAAACTGGAACTATATTTTGATACTCAGATAATTGTAGAAAACGAGGCTTTCAAAAAAAGAAGATATACCGGAAAGTTCCAGGCAAAGAAAGGAGTTGAACATATCCTGAACGTTTTCCAACTGAAAGATCGGTTTGTTTACGAGAAAGATGAAGAAAAGAATTTGATTATCATTAAGTAATAATGAATGTAAAGTAATAACCTAAAATAGAATGCCTATGAAGTAAGTCCCATGAAAAAACAAAACCGGAAAAACGCGCCAACGTTCTTCCGGCAGAGAAGTTAATACCGTGTAATTGCTTTAAACTTAGTACTAACTAATACAGATTTTAAAAGTATGAAAAATATTTCAGATGGGGATAGTTATGCCCCGTTAAATCCTATTAAACGAATAATTAATATTATGAAACTAACCTTTTTAGCTCTTTTCTTATGTGTGACGGGGCTTTTTGCGACTGAGGCTACTTCTCAGGTTGCGAAGGTTACGATAAAGGCACAGTCGGTTCCTTTCAAAGAAATCCTGTCTAATATTGAAAAACAGACAGAGTATTATTTCGTCTACGATAAACGAGATATCGATTTGAACCATAAAGTGTCAATTAATGCTCATGAGAAGACAGTGGAAGAAGTTCTTTCCACAATTTTCCGGAATACGGACATTGTCTATGCGATGAAAAGCAACAATATCATTTTGATGAAAAGCAGCGACCGGATGCTTGCTATGATGCAGCAAACCAATCGGAAGATAATAACTGGTATTATTCTTGATCAGCAAGGAGAAGCGATCATCGGTGCGAATGTGATGGAAAAAGGAACCAGTAATGGGACTATTACCGATATAGATGGAAGTTTTACGCTTGAGGTAGCCTCAAATGCAACTCTTCAGATTACTTATATTGGTTACACAACTCAGGATGTACAGGTTAAGAATCAAAGTTCTATTCGTGTCCTGATGAAAGAAGATACTCAGAATCTCGATGAAGTGGTAGTTGTTGGTTATGGTGTACAAAAGAAGGCCAATCTGACTGGAGCTGTCTCCGTAGTTTCATCTAAAGATCTGAAAGATGTATCCAGTTCCTCGGTATCACAGGCTTTACAAGGAAAATTATCCGGTGTCGTTATTACGAAGAGTAACGGTCAGCCTGGTGCAAGTTCTGATATTCGTATCAGGGGGATGGGTACGTTTGGCGATAATGCTCCGTTAGTAGTGATTGATGGTATTCCGGCTGACGGTGGACTGGAAAGTATCTCATCTTCTGATATTGAATCGGTCAATGTATTGAAAGATGCTGCCTCCGCTGCTATCTATGGTTCACGTGCGGCGAATGGAGTGATCCTTGTTACTACCAAGAGGGGAGTTTCTGAACAGAGCAGTATTTCGGTAGATGGTTATTTTGGCTTGCAGCGTATCACTAAATATTTGGATATGTGTAATGCGGCTGAGTTCGTAGAATTACAGAATGAAGCGATAGCGAATGCCAACCGTTGGATCAGCGGAAGTAATATAACACCTTATTTCACAAATTCTCCGGCTTCTTACGGAAAAGGAACTGACTGGGGAAAAGAATTGTTCAGCGTAGCTCCAACCTATAATATTAATGTAAGTGCCCAGGGAGGAAGTCAGAATTCATCTTATTATATGTCGGGAGGATATGTTAACCAGGAGGGTATCCTGGAAAATACCTCTTATAATAAAGCGAACTTCAGGATAAATAATGACAATAAATATGGTGAGCGTCTCTCTTTTGGTACAAGTATTAATCTGAGTACAAGTTTGCAACATGGTACATCCAATGCCGCTGGAGATGCCTATAATACGTCTCCGACAATTCCGCTTTATGAAGCTGACGGGGTAACACCAGGTTATGCGAAGCATGCAGGAGAAAATGGTATCAGTCCTGTCTATATGGCTAACCTAAGTAATCCGGATCATCGCACTTATAAGGTGTTAGGAAATATCTATGCTGAATATAAGATATTTGACTTCCTCCGGTTCCGTATTAACGCCGGACTTGATTTCAACTATTATGAAAAGAAATCGTTTACTCCGACTTATAATATTGCTGACAGATACGGAAATACTCGTTCGAGTTATGAGGAAACGCGTGGTAAAAATGTAACCTGGTTAACAGATTATTTACTTTATTTCGATCATACCTTCTCTTCCAAACATTCTATAGACGGTATGGCTGGCTTCTCGCAGCAGTTGACGACTGATGATGATATTTATGGAATTGCTTACGACTATGTTTCGGAATCTAAGAACATGCAGATACTGAATGGAGGTACTAATCCGACAGATTCCCGTAACAGCGGGGCTAAAAGCCAGTTGGCAATGATGTCCTGGTTTGGACGTATCAATTATAACTTTGCAGATCGTTACCTGTTCTCTTTTAATTTGCGTGCTGATGGTTCTTCCCGTTTTGCTTCTGGTAACCGTTGGGGATTTTTCCCTTCTTTCTCCGGTGCATGGCGGATCAGTCAGGAAGAGTTCTTTAATGTGCCGGCAATTTCCAATTTGAAATTACGTGTGAACTGGGGACAGCTGGGAAATCAATCTGTTTCAGGAAGATACCCGACGATTGCAACTCTTAGTAACATGAGTGTATTAATGGGAGCTGGCGGTTATAACCATACAATCGTTCCCGGCTATTATGTTGCTAACCTGGTAAATAAAGATTTGAAGTGGGAGACGACTACAATCACCAATGCTGGTGTGGATATCGGCTTACTGAATAATCGCCTGACAGCTTCTGCTGAATATTATGATAAACGTACTTCTGGAATTCTTCGCCAGCAGGTTATTCCGGGCACTGTCGGTTTGGGTGCTCCTAATGTGAACTTTGCAAAAGTAGCAAATCGGGGTGTTGAGCTGGAAATTAACTGGCAAGATAAAATAAATAATGATTTTAGTTATTTTGTCGGAGCTAATATCAGTACGGTTCGTAATAAGATTTTGCAACTTAGTGACGGTAAGGATGAAGAATTACGGGACGGTGGTCATCGTGATACCTATATAAATAAGGTGGGACATGCTATCGACTCTTTTTATGGTTGGGAAATGGAAGGTGTGTATGCCAGCCAGGAAGATATTGATAATTCTCCAACTTATGGTAGTGCAATTGTCGGTTCTATCAAGTTCAAAGATCAGAATGGTGATAAGAAGATCGATGCAGATGACCGTGTAATCCTTGGTAATTCTATCCCGAAGATGACATTCGGTTTTAAACTGGGTGCACAATATAAAAACTTTGACTTCTCGATGTTTTGGCAGGGAGATTTAGGCAAGAAACAGTTTATGCCATATGAAAAATGGTTGAATGACGGTGGCATTAACTATGGAAAATGGTGGTATGATAATCGTTGGAATGGCGAAGGAACTCCAGGAAAATGGCCTGCTGTGATTTGGGGAGGAGCCTATTCGATGTATCAGATGAACGACTTCCTGTTGACAAATTCCAGTTACGCTCGTCTGAAAAATCTTTCTGTCGGTTATTCGTTTGATATGGCTGGAAAGTATAAGTTCAGAGTATATGTGAGCGGCGAAAACCTGGTAACGATTACAAGTAAAGATTTTTACGGATATGATCCGGAAAGGAGCGGTACAGCTCAATATAACAATTGGGCATACAGCTATCCTGCTGCAATGACTTTTATGATCGGTGCGAATATTAAGTTTTAAACAGTAAAAATACGAGAATATGAAAAGATTCGAAATATATATAATAGCTTTGATGACCATATTGTCTTCCTGTAGTGATTTCCTTGACCGGGAGCCGTATGGTGAACTTTCCGAAGAGAATTTCTATCAGAATAAAGACCAGGCTGTCTATGCTGCCAACGCTTGTTACAAAACATTACAGACATTAAACGGCTTCTGGGCAACTGGTGTACAAATCTTCGGTGATATGTGTTCGGATGACTGTTTGCAGAGTGGTTCGATCGATGCTTCATATATCCGCGGAAGTTTTGATCCGGGGGATAATTATCTGGTAACAGGTTCTTTTGTTAATGCTTATGCCGGGATAGCCCGTTGCAATATCGGTATTGAAAAAGTTTCCAATATGCCGGATGATAATATCAGTAGTGAAGACAGGAATCGTATCGTCGGCGAAATGCGTTTTATTCGTGGTTATTGGTATTATCATCTGATCCGTTTGTATGGTGATGTACCTATTTTGTTGAGCCAGGTTGATTTAAAAGATGAAGCCCTGTTACATCCAGGACGTTCTTCAGTCGATGAGGTCTATGAAAAGGTAATTATTCCTGATCTTACATTTGCTGCTCAGCATCTGCCCTCGTCTTATGATTCAGAGGATGCACCCCGTGCTACTTCAGGTGCAGCTTATGCCTTCCTATCTGCAGCCTATCTTTATCGTCAGGATTATGCCAATGCCATTAAAATGGGTGAGGAGGTAGTAAGATTGGCTGATGAAGGCGTTTACGAACTGTTGGCAGATATGGAATCCATTTATATGGAAACCAATGAGTTCAACAAGGAGTCTATCTTTGAGGTATCGTTTAGCAAAGAACAGCAGAATTGGAAAACTCGCTATTTCGGTACGGTTGATGGAGGAATGTGTCGTGGAGAAATTTATACGACACACTTTAATCCGACACCTGATCTGAGAGATGCTTATGCATTGATTGATGGGAATCCGATAAGTAGCGATGCCAATTCCTTGTATGATGCTGCTGCTTACTGGAAAAACAGAGATCCTCGCTTTGATATCACATTCTATACACCGATGGATGTCTCTACTCACCGAACAACCGGCGAACCGCTTGTTTATTCTATGGATTGGCTTTTAAACAAAGAAGGTGGAGTTGATTTTCAGAAGAATACCTTGTGGTATGGTCCGAATGAAACGAATGTCGGCTTAAATAATATCTTGATGCGATATGCTGAAGTTTTGTTGAATCTGGCTGAGGCTTATATACAAACCGGTGATTTCCAATCCGGAACCAAATACATTAATATGGTCAGAACGCGTGCCCGCAATTACGCTTTGGCTCATCCGGATAAGTATATCCCTGCTGGTTTTCCGGAAAATAAGGTGTTGCCGGATATAACGATTGGTAGTAAGGAGGATGGTATGGCGAAATTACGTTATGAGCGTCGTGTCGAGTTTGCAGGTGAGGATGTTCGTGGTTATGACTTGCGCCGTTGGAATATCGAAGAGTCTACATGGGCAAAGGTGCAGGGATTTACGTGGGACAAAAAGATGAGGTTATTGCCTATACCGAATACGGAAATGAGCAAGAATCCGAATCTCAAACCGCAGAATCCTGGCTATTAATAAACTTGAAAGGTGTATCGAATGGATTTACAGTCTTTTTGATATACCTTTGTTATAAACATAAACATTACAAGAATGAAACGCTTATTCAACAATTGGTTCAGTTTATTTCTATTGGCATTATTGTTTGGTTTAGGGTCAGGAATGAATGCTCAGAATTCGACTTCCTACGAACGCGACTGGCGTACAGACCGCCAAAAGATCAAGATCATCTCTTACAATATCATGGATGGTTTCAGTAATGGTGCGGATAAAGACCGTATTGCCCGTTTTATTGCCTGGGTAAAAGAGCAGTCGCCCGATGTCCTGGCACTGAACGAACTTTGCGGCTTTACCGAAGCCCGTCTGAAAGAGCTGGCAGCTTCTTATGGTCATCCTTATGCGGCTATTGTAAAGGAGAACGGTTATCCGGTCGGTCTTACTTCTAAAACTCCGCTTCAAGTGATCGATCGGAAGATTGATGGTTACGGTCACGGCTTGCTGCATTGCAAAGTCCTGAATATGGATTTCCTGGTGACGCATCTGAATCCTTCTGACCGTCTGAAACGTAAGAAGGAAGCCGACAACATCATCGATTATATAAATAGTAACCAATTAACCGACTGTCTGCTGATGGGCGATATGAATGCCCATTCTCCTTTCGATGCCTCCTGGACGGATGAACACCTGGAGGACTATGCTGTTATATCCACATTTATGGCTGCTTCTTTGCATGATATATGTTATATGTTTACGCCTGATAACCAACGTTATTCTTTCCCTACCCGGATATTGGCAAGTTCTCCGAAAGGGGAGGCTTTACGTCGTCAGCAGGAACGGATCGATTTCATATTTGTGACTGACAGCCTGCGCCCCAATTGTATAGATGCACAGATCTATAATGGTCCGGACAATGATTATCTTTCCGATCATTATCCTGTAGGGATCAGTATGTTTATTCCAAAGGAGTGATTACAATAAAGTTTTCCCGAATAGGGCGTCACCAGCTGTATTCAGCGGGTTATACTGTTAAATATTAGTGAATTATAGAGGTGATGCCGGATTAACTTCCGGCATCACCTCTAGGTATGGATTACGTGGCTACAATGTTTTAATTGCTTCTTCATTCAGTCCGGTACATCCGACTATAAAAGTCAGATCAATACCTTTCTTTTTCATATTGGCAGCTACCTGAGTTTTCCAATCTTCCAGTCCTTCTTCTCTTCTTTCGGTCCGCCTTTTCCATTAAATCGCAGCTCTATAGTATGAAGATTATAATATATGAGAATTAATGGCTTATCTTAGGATATTTATATATGTAATATATACTTTACATAAAAGAAAGGTATACCTTACATATTTGTATTCATAATCTTACGTTTATGTATATATTATATTTCAAATTTTATTCTAGGGAGAATGACGCTTAATAGTTATAATATTGAAGCTTAATAGTTGTAATATAGGCTATTAACTTTTTTAGCCTCATATAATATTGCTGTAATAGGGGGAGTTTTGATTATTTTAGGTGAAAGTAGGTGACGCTGAATAAAATCCCGGTGTCATCTGTAATGGGTTGAATTGTAGTGTGATACGTGGTTAATCTTGATGTTGAATCCAAATTGGAAAAAACTATATATATAATGTACGCGTGTACATTAATATAATTGTATACTCTATAAAATGATGAATGGATAGATGATTCTAATAGCTTGAAAAGTAAGATCTAGGAGCGATAATTTGACTGACTAAAATAAACGATCCTTTAAATCCGTCAACAAAATTAATTATAACTTTTGAAACCACAACTCTTTTCCAAATAAATTTCACTAAGGTATCTTCTTTCTTATCAAGAGAATAACAAACTCTGTACAAAAATAAGCCTTTCAATTACAAACACACAAAAATCAGAAAAACGTGACGAGATTAAAGGATCGTTTATTTTAGTCATTCGATTATGACAAGAGTATAAAAGATAGAACAAGAACTAATTTCATTAACACTATTATTAATATTAAAATTTAGATTTATGAACAAAAAGTTTTCTACGCTTGTGGCGGCATTACTGTTGAGTGGTGCGCTGTTTACTGTAGATGCAAAGGAGATTTCATTAGGCGATTTTGTCAAGCAAGATGGGATTGAGTATGCATCTGGAAAGATGACATTTACTGAAAATGTTGCTATTGCAGATTATCATGATTATTTATTGATCTCTGATGACAATGTGGTTGTAGATGGACTGGGTCATACATTGAAAGGTCGTATTGTTGTTACTGGTAAGAATGTAACAATTAAGAATTTGGTTATTGATTATAAAAATGAATTCACCAAAGATGAGGATGGAACAATTACTATAAATAAAACAGCTATTGCAGTAATTTCATCTTCAGCCACTATTGTAAACAATACAATTACTTGTTCTGCTATTCATTGGCTGGCAAATGCTATATCTGTATTTCCAACATCAGAGGATGCTACATTCACGATTACTGGGAATATAATTAAAAATGCCAATGCTGAAGTTGGCGAATGGTCAGCTTCCGGTATTCAGGTAGTAGAAGGTTATGATTTGAAGAATACAGGCTTGATTGATCAAACAGCCAAATCTCCGGCTATTAAAAACTTTGATGCAGAAAAAGCACTTGCAGATAATACATTTGTTAATGTTGCTACTGATTATTCACAAACCAATTGGGAAACAGATGCATCTAATGGTGATATTAAAGCTGTTCAGGTAACTCCGATCGTAGAGAATGGCGTAATTAAGAATGTCGGCGCTATCAAAAATGCAATAAAAAATGCGAATAAAGATGTTGTAGTAAACTTTAATGGAACTACAACACAATTACAGACTGCGTTAGGTTCTGAAAACGTTACAAATGACGTAGCAGTTCAATGTTCTGATAACAATGTACTGTTTGGTAATGCTACAAATCCTGACAATGGTAAGTTGCCTGTAATTGCAGGTGTTGTTTCGGCTAAATCTGAAGTGTTTGGCTATGCTTTGGAAGAAAAAGAAACATCAGACTATTGCATGTTGATTCTTACAAATCAGGACAATGCTGCTTATGCAATTACTGCAGATAAAGCGACTAAGGTTGCAACTGCTACTGAAATAAAATCTGCTGCAGATATGGACAAATATGCCAATAATACAGCTGCCTTGTGGAAAATGACTAGAGGTCAGGATCATGATGGTAAGTATTATTACAAGTTTGTTAATAAGGATGGCGTTGAATTGAAATCTACAACAGGTGCAGGTACTGGTACTGATGGTGCTTTCTTCCCTGACAATAATGCTATTTATAATAAAGGTGTTGTATTTGCTGTTAATGGACTTAGCTTGGAAGCTGGTAGTCCTTCTGTTAGCTTTGGTTTATACAAAGCAGGTAATAATGTGTTGACTGTTGCAGACTTGATGTGGTTTGAAAATGACGGTTTCTCTGTAACAATTAAATACCAGAATGAAAAAGGTGAATTCAAGAAAGAAGACATCGCTGGTAATCCGTTCCAGAAACATTTGACTCCGATGTATTGGAATGGTAGCAAGTTCGTAGCATTTGATAATGCAACTAAAACTAACAACAGCTTCTATCTGAAAGATGCAGAAGGTAAATATATCGTAGCTCAGAAGTATGCTTCCAGTGGTTCTGTAACTGCACAGTCTACTTATACATTTACTACAGTTTCAGAAACAGCTCTGACACATGACATTCTTCGTAAAGAAGGTAATTATTTCGGTGAGTTCAAGGCTGAGGTATCTGCTAAATATACAGACTATAAAAAACTTGAAGCTATTGATGTATTGAAAGTTAAATTGGTAGCAGGTTGGGCTGAAATAGGTCGTTTGGATCTGGGTACTAAAGAAGTTCCTACATTGGCTTCTTCTGTAACAACAGAATTGAAACCGATCCTGGTATCATTAGGCAGCAATAAGGTAGTTAATCCGAAAGATCTCCTTGCAAAGGATAAATTCTATACGGTAACTAAACTGGATGCTAATGGTAAAGTACTTGGTAAATTAGCTGTGGCTGATGACCTGTATGATGGTGATGGCTATACGGATTGTGAATTTGTAACCTCTTATGGTAACGTATTGGAAGGTCAGTTTGCTTTGACTTATGAAGGAGGTCGCTATGTATTTACAAACCGTGAAGCTCCTAATTATAAATGGTATTTAGCTGCAAATACTTTGTATGAAGGTGAAGCTGAAAACTTATATGTTAGTGGAAATACAATTTATAAGATTGAAACAGTTGAAAAGCATAGCGCAAATGATGGCTATGAAACACTTGCAGATGTTAAGAACAATAAGTTCCATATCGGTTTCTCTTCTAATGTGTTTGGTGGAAACGCATGGTTTACTGAAAATCATGAAGGAACTGACAATCATACAATCGGTCTGAATATTGATCTGGAAGATGCATTAACCTTCACTGCTACAGAATATGCTGCTGCTCGTAAGATTGAGCATGACAAAGTAGATACCCATAAGGATACATATGTTCCGACGGACTCTATTTATGTAATCAGTACAATGGGGTACTATTCTGGCAATGATTACAAAGTAACAAAAGATACATTGAAGGTTGTTTCTTACTCATTCGTTAACCAATTCACGGAACCGTTGGTTTATGATAATAACAGATATGTTTCTAAAGTTTATAAGAATGAAGAAACTAAAAAACGTTATGCATCTGTTGAAGAAGCAGCTAAGGACGCTCAGAAATTTGCTTTGCGTTTGGATAACGGTAAGTTGAACTTACGTCCGGTGACTAATGATGTTGCTTCGATGACTGAAGATCAATATGCTATATGGGGTGATGCTGCTATGTATCAGTTGTTTAATGCTTGGAGCGAATATTACAAGATTTATGCAGGTGATGCTACTAATGGTATTCTGGATAACTCTTGGATCTATGACCGTACAGAAAACGACTTGTTCGTTGTTGAGCCAACAGAAAAGCCGATGTATCGTCCGGTAATCAATCCGTTGGATACAATCTCTATCTTCCGTAACGATAATCCGAAGTCTATTCTGTTCGAAGACAAAGGTTTCTTAGGAATGGAAAATCTGGCTCAATATCCTTCAATTGCTCCGGCAATGGTTGCTGATACTGCTTATGTACGTGATAATACTTATCGTCCTCAGTATATGTTGGTTGTTAATCCTAAGATTACTCCTGCCGGTAAATGGTGTCCGATCCACGGTGACGATCCTACATGCCCGGATGCTCACAAGGTTGATTCTAAGGGTTGGGTAGAAGGTCGTTACCTGGTAAATCTAGTAGATACTGCTATCGTTTGGGATCAGGCTAATAAGCATAAAGACAATAATCCATATATCAATACTGAAAAGTATTATCGCTTAGGTTTCGTTCAGGCTAAACATATCGAAGACTCTTTGGTTATTGCTAGCACAAACGATACTTTAATGGTAGGTTCTGAAGATTACAATCAGGCTAAGTTTGCTTTCCGCTATGTAGATACTGATGCTAAATCATTCCGTATTGAAACAGCTAATTATGAAAAATTACCTGGTGTAACTGAAGCTGTACGCAAGGACGAAGGTTATGTAAAATGGATGAACGGTGTTGTTGTCGTTGTTGATAACATTGAAGATGGCGATATCTTCAATATGAACGAAGACGAACAAGGTGATCCGACAGCTAACGATGAAATTTCTGCATCTGAAGTTTCTGTATCTGCTACTAATGGTGCTATCATCGTTAATGGTGCAGCAGGCAAGAATGTAGTGATCACTAACGTTCTTGGCCAGACAATTGCTAACACAGTTCTTTCTTCTGACGAAGCTCAGATCGCTGTTTCGGCAGGCGTAGTAGTCGTAGCCGTTGAAGGCGAAGCTGCTGTAAAAGCAATCGTAAAATAAGAAACAATGAAATAATTCTAAAATTATCACGCGGTTGCGGTAGAGGCGTACTCTCTGTACGCCTCTATAAACCCTGCCAATTAACCTGAGACGGGCGAACAAGTGATAGTATTAATACTAAAGTAATAAAATAAAGTTCATCTGCCAGTATCCCTGTGAAGAGAGAAACCAGATAAAAAAATACCCCCCGGCGAAATATTCACCGGGGGGTATTCATTTATTGACTATGAGATTATTTAATCTCAATGTTTCTCTGCAATTTAGCTGCTTCAACCGGAGCCTTTTTAGGAATATCCACAGTTAATACACCATGTTCCACTTTAGCACTGATGTGTTCTTTTTCTACATCATCCGGTAATATCATTGTCTGCTGGAATTTAGAATATGAAAACTCGCGACGCAGATAGCGACCGTTATGATTTTCATCTTTGTTTTCACTCTTCTTTTCCATTGAAATGACCAGGCAATTATCCTCGTCAATACGGACGTTGAAATCGTCTTTTGTCATTCCTGGGGCAGCCAATTCTATTTTATAATCTTTCTCGCTTTCAATTACATTGATGGCAGGTGCTGTAGAATTAGCTTTTTCCATCCAGTCGTTATCGAAGAAATCATTGAAGACACTCGGTAACCAATTTTGATTTTTTCTGATCGGCATCATAATTAAATCTCCTATATTTAAGTTACACATTCAATAATTTATAGAACTTCAGGTTCTTTTGAACCCTTTGTTCGTCTATCAATATACAAACTGCGTGCCAAAGAAGCCTGAAGAAATATGATGTCTTTTTGTCATGTATTTAGGTCTATTTTACCTGTTTTTGTGACAAAATGTTTTTATATTCTTCAATTTGCTTCTAATATGGTTAATTCTTTTTGGCTCTTTCCGCTACATGTTCCACACGGTCAGCGATGTACTCAGCCTGATTGACTCCTTTGTCGACAACATCTTTAAATTTCTTTTTTGTTCTGTCTGCCAACTCGCTCATGTCATCATGAATACATTTGAATTTACCATCGTCTTCCATTTTACGGAGTACATAACCAATTGCAATACCGGCTGCAATGCCAATTAATACATTTTTCATAACTATTTTATTTTAAATGATTCTGTCAGGTCTATTTATATATGAAACAGAACCTCGGAAGATTTTGTTTTCCGCTTGAAGTGAAAAAATAAGAATTATGCAAAACAACGTTTCCCCATCTCTTTCCGCTGAAAGTAGTGGGGAAACCTAAAGTTAGGAAGAAGGTTTGGCTATTTTCTTAGTGTCTTCAAAATAAGGAATAAAGTGTTTTCATTTCAATAACAAAAGTAAAGTGGCGATATTACAAATCGGTTACATACGCTATACACTTTTATTAAATAATGTCGTAATAATTAACTCCTGATATTGTTTACTGATTGAATTTCTGTATTTTTGTCCTACAGCGGAGATAAGTTGCGACTTGCATTATCTTTGCCGACAGAACATTTAGAAATTAAAACAGATAAAGATGGCGCAGTACAAACGAATTCTCCTGAAACTTAGCGGCGAATCGCTGATGGGAGGAAAACAATATGGTATCGACGAAGTTCGTCTGAACGAATATGCAACACAGATCAAAGAAATTGCCGAAATGGGTGTACAGATCGGAATTGTGATCGGTGGAGGAAATATTTTCCGTGGTCTGAGCGGAGCATCTAAAGGTTTCGACCGGGTGAAAGGTGATCAGATGGGAATGCTGGCAACGGTGATCAATAGTCTGGCATTAAGTTCCGCTCTTGTCGCACAAGATGTAAAGGCAAAGGTTCTGACAGCTATCCGCATGGAGCCGATCGGCGAGTTCTATAATAAATGGCGTGCTATCGAACTATTGGAACAGGGGAATGTCGTAATTATGTCCGGCGGTACAGGAAACCCGTTTTTCACAACCGATACCGGTTCATCCTTGAGAGGTATTGAGATTGAAGCCGATGTGATGCTGAAAGGTACCCGTGTGGACGGAATTTATACGGCCGATCCGGAAAAAGATCCGACAGCAACCAAGTTTTCCGATATCACATACGACGAAATTTATACACGCGGTCTGAAAGTAATGGACCTGACAGCAACTACGATGTGTAAGGAGAATAACCTGCCTATCATTGTCTTCGATATGGATACGAACGGTAATCTGAAGAAGGTAATGAGCGGAGAGAATATCGGGACATTGGTACACAACTAGAAAGAAGTGAGCTATATATCCAGTTTGTATTAAGGAACGCAGATGACGCAGACGAGCGCAGACAATATATTGTTTTAAAGAAAATAAAAAGTCTGCGTGTTCTGCGTCATCTGCGTTCCCTAATACGATTTGAATTGGCTCACTTCTGACAAATACTGAACTTATTGCTATCTCTATTGGCACATTGGCAAATTGGCTCATTATTGATAAATTACCAATCCATGAAACACCTCTTATCCATATTACTCTTTTTTATCCTTCTTACCGGCTGTTCACAGGTCGATAAGGAAAAGAAATATGTGATAGGAATCTCTCAATGTATGCTTGACGATGCCTGGCGGCAACAGATGGTCAGAGACGTAGGTATCGAAGCTTCGAATTATGACAGCATCCAGGTTTTGATTAAGGATGCCGATAGTGACAACGACCGTCAGATAGAACAAATTCGGGAGCTGATCGCACAAAAAGTGGATGTCTTGATTATCTCCCCTTTTGAATCGACTCCGATAACGGAAGTAGCAGAAGAAGCTTTTCGTGCAGGTATCCCGACCATTATAACTGACCGTAAAGTCAATACGAATCAATACACTACATTCGTTGGTGCCAACAACTATGAAATAGGCTTTGCCGCCGGAACCTATGCCGCTAAACAGTTGATCCCGAATGCCTCCGTGCTTGAAATATGGGGAATGGTCGGCTCTTCCCCCGCTCAGGAGCGACACAATGGCTTCAGGGATGCTTTGGCTAAACGTACAGATGTAACGTTTCGTCCGGTAGAGGGTGAGTGGCGTTATGATGTTGCTGCCCGACGATTGAAAGAGATTGACTTTTCCCAACCCATTGATTTTGTGTATGCCCATAACGATATGATGGCGATTGCCGCCCGTGAGCATTTCATGGCATTAGATTCTGTGAGGGGAAAGGCGCTACCTATCATTGGTATGGACGCTGTAGCCAATGCCGGCCTGGAAGCGGTGGCAGACGGACGCATTAACGTCTCTTTCCTGTATCCGACTGGCGGTGAGCAGGTAATCCGCACAGCCATGCAACTTATCCGGGGAGAACAGGTGGATAAATACATCCCCCTTTCAAGCGGCCTTGTCGACCAAGAGGCTGCACGCACGCTCTTGCTCCAGGCCGAGCGTCTGAGTAATTACCAGCAACGTATCGAGACGCAGCGAAACCGTATGGATGAACTCTTCCATCGTTTCAATTTCCTGCAAGACTCCCTGACTATCATCACGCTATTGATGATTGGCTTCATTACCCTTTCCGGTTACGTCTTTTATATCAACCGAAAGATACGCCTCAAGAACCGCGAACTGAGGGAGATAAACAAGAAAGAAGAAGAGCAACGCCGTAAACTCATTTCGCTGAATGCGGAGATAGAAGAGGTGACGGCCTCCAAGCTCCAGTTCTTTACCAATATATCGCATGAAGTACGAACGCCCTTGACTTTGATACTCGGCCCGCTGGACAGACTGCTCAATCTGTTGCACGACTCCCCGTATCTTTCCGACCTGGAATTGATTCATAAAAACGCTGGCCGCTTGCTTCGGGTGATCAATCAGATACTCGACTTCCGCAAGGTGGAGAATAAGCAGGAGAAACTGAAGATTCGCGAGATAGAGATTGTCTCGTTCTCGAACGAGGTGAAGTCTTACTTCAACAGCATGGCGAAGGTGCGTACTATTAACTATTCTTTTTCTTCGGAGATGAAGAATTGCCGGATATGGATAGACCCGGACATGATTGAGAAGGTATTGGTGAACCTGTTATCTAATGCTTTCAAGTTCACACCGGAGGGTGGAGCGATTCGGGTGGTTGTGAAAGAATCGGAGGAATGGGTGACGCTGGAGGTAGAAGATAATGGTTCCGGTATACAGCCGGAGAATCTGCCTTATCTGTTCAACCGGTTCTATTCGGAGAACAGTCGGGTAGGGACAGGCATCGGTCTGCATCTGGTCAATGAATATGTGAAGATGCATAACGGAGAGGTGAAGGTGGAGAGTACTCCCGGTCAGCGGACGGTCTTTTCTTTTTCACTGCGGAAAGATAAGACGGAGCTGAAAGGCGAGTATATCACCGAACTGCCGGTTTCTCCATTGGCGTATGATGCTTCTAATCTGGATGATTCGGAGGAGAAGGCCTTGCTGGAGCAGAAATATTCGTATACTGTTTTGGTTGTAGAAGACGACGATGAGGTACGGGCGTTTCTGGAAAAGGAATTGTCCAATAATTTCCGTATGCTGACAGCCGTCAATGGAAAGGTGGCTTTGGATATGCTTCAAACGGAAGAGGTTTCGCTTATACTCTCGGATGTGATGATGCCGGAGATGAATGGGTTTGAGCTTTGCCGTAGTGTAAAGACAGATATGGCGGTGAGTCATATCCCGGTTATTCTGCTGACGGCTTTGTCGGACGAGCGTCAGCGGATGTATGGCATATCGGGTGGGGCGGATGGATATATACAGAAACCGTTCCGCATGAACTTTGTGAAACTTCGTATCATCCGTATTCTTGAAGAACAAAAGAGGCTGCGTGAAAACTTGCTGAAGAAGCTGCAAGGTAGTAATCTTTTGATTGCTCAACCGGAGAAGGTGGAGAATATGGATGATTTGTTCCTGCGTCGCTTCCTGGTACAGATAGAAGAAGTGTATGCCGATTCGGAGTTTAATGTGGAGAAACTGAGTGATACGCTTGGTCTTTCACGCGGACATTTGCATCGGAAGATTAAGGAGCTGACGGGAACGACGCCTGTCGATTTCCTTCGCAACTATCGTTTGCGTAAGGCGGCTGTGCTCCTAAAGCAACGACAATATAATATTAATGAAATAGCCTACCAAACCGGCTTCTCTTCTCCCGCCTACTTTACCAAATGCTTCAAGGCTGCCTATAATCTTACTCCGAAGGAATATCAGCAGGCAGAGGGGATTTGATTTCGCTCTTGGACAGTCCTTTTTATCAATGCCTATCATTAAGGTGTTATACTGCCTATTGTAAGGGTGTTATAATGCCTATCGTTAGGTGCTTACGATGCCTATTGTTAGGGTCTTAGAATAGGCATTGTAAAAATTACCCCACCGTATGGAATAGCACATTTGTCGCATTTATGGTACTGATTTTATACTTATTCGCTGAAAATCATGCATGTGACGATTGTATAACTACTTGTGAGTTTTGTTATATCCCCTTGTTTCCTCTCTCCCTACTTTTGCAACTGTAAACTTGTTACCACGAAACAAACATTAAAACATTCTATATGAAAACAGTTGCCATGATTGCCATGAAGAAGTCTTTCTTATTAATGCTTGCCGGCTGCACTGCCACAGCAGTGACCTACGCACAGGAAGCCGTGAAAGACACAGTTCAGATTAATAAAGAAAAATCGAACGAAACGAATAGTCGTAATGTGATGTTGAATGCATCCAGTGCGAATGGACCCCGTGAGATTTCTATCGGATTGCCGGGGGGAGATGTCAATGTACTGGAGAACGGACTTCCCGTTGTTTATACTTCCAACCCTCATAATGTAAATACACACTGGCGCGGCGACGGTAGCCTGGGCCATGTCGGATTGCTGAAAATCTCAGAAACAGCCATCACGACCGGTAATATCGGATATGCCGTAAACTCCCAAACGCAGTTGGGAACAGAAAAGTTCCAAGGCAAACTGAACTATAATACAAACCATTTCGGCAAACAGCAGTTCGACCTGACCATCAGCGGCAACGCCGGCAAAGGCTGGTATTACAGCGGAAGTATTTACCAGGATTTCGACCCGGGCACATTCAAATTGCGCTTTGCCTCCAACCAGGACCGGACGCAAATCTACAAAGCTGCCATTACCAAACGCTATAATCAGAACCGTGGCGAGCTGTCGGTCATCTATCATTACAGCAACAGCCGCTGGCCGTCGAATGCCGCTACCAGTGCCCCGTTTATCTATGTGGGCGACGGTAGCGTGAAGGAAATCCCCGGCTTTAAGTTGGGAACCAGTTCTTATCTGCCGACCACCGGGGAGATGGTCTACATGGATATGCGTTCCGGCGAACTGAAAAAGACTAATCTTTATGACGCTTCTCTAAACAAGGGTAATCAAATCAGCCTGCATCATTCTTACAAGTGGGATAACGGCATGAAATGGATTGTCAACGCGAAATACGACCATGCCCTAGGCTCGTATGTCTACCAGACTCCAATGGCTATAGCTCAGAAAACAGCTGCCGACGGCTATTTCCTCAAAGATGTGAAAGGCGATCAGCAACCCTACGAGGGCTATGTGCAGAGCCGTATGTCCTGCCTGAACCGTGGGAATATCGATGAAGCCTTCCTTACCTCCGAACTCTCCCGCGAATATACTAACGGAACCTGGCGTATTGGCTTGAACCAGTGGCATTACAAAATTGATTACGCTTCCAACACGACTATGTTCGACCATACAGTTGAGGAATATCCCAGCCGCCTGATTAAGGATGGAAACACCGACGGCGTTTACTACGACTTCAACAAGAACGCTTCCGAATATTACAAAGGCTACGAAAACAAGCTGGCCCTCTATTTCACACACAACTGGGACATCAACGACAAGCTGAACGTCTACTACGGTGCCCGTTTTGAATATCAGAAGATGCACGGACAGAACGCCGCCATTTATCTGAGAGGAGACAGTGTACTGGGACGTTTCGCCAACTATCACTTAGGAGCTACCTATAATAAGAACGGTCAGACCGGAACCATCACTCCGCAGGATTTCGATTATAACTGGTTCAACCAGGTCTATACCTTTGCATTGACTTACAAACTGACTGACCAGTTCGGTTTTACCGGCGATTTCACCTATAATACACAGCATCCGACAATCTCCAGCTTTGCCCCGTCAGAATTGCCGAACGTAGAAAAGGTTGCCATCCCATTGGGACGTGCCGGTATCTATTACAACAACAACTGGCTGAGCCTGACTTCTTTATTCTCTTATATCGGAAAGACGAACAACAACTCGACACTGAATCTGATAAACCCTAATAACAGCCAGGATATTAACGCCGCCCCACTTAGCTACGACATCAAGACAATCGGCTGGACAACCGACCTGATAGCCAAGCTGTTCAAAGGCTTCGACCTGCATTTTCTCTTCACCTATCAGAATCCGACCTATAAGAAGTATGAAACAGGTGTCAGCTTCTCCGACGGCAGCTATGCCGGCATCAATGCAACGGGAAATATTGTAACGGAAATACCGAAGGTGTTGGTTGAAATCGACCCAAGCTATACGTATAAGGATTTCAGAGTCTGGTTGAGCGCCCGCTATTTCAGCAAGACCTATGCGAACATCAATAATGCCTATTACTTCAATGGTCGCTGGGAGACGTTCGGAGGTGTCAATTACAAAGTAAATAAGTATCTTAGCCTGGGTGCTACGGTAGTCAACATCCTGAATCAAACCGGCGCACGCGGTAGTATCTCCGGTGCGGAACTGGATAAGAAAGAAGATGCCGCCAAGCATAACGGACAATGGATGGCCGGTAGCTATATCCGTCCTTTCACAGTAGAGTTTAGTGCAAATATTACGTTTTAACAATTAATCTATTATCATAATGAAAACAAAAGTTTTGAATATCAGTAAGAATTTCTTGATGGCCTGTGCCGCATCACTCAGTCTGGCTTCCTGCCAGTCAGGTTCTAACCAGGGATTTACATTGGAGCAGCAGGGAGATACCCTTACACTTGTCCGCATCACTCAGCCGGCTAAATACCTGTTGCTGCCGGTAGAGGAGCGTTCTGCCGAAAACCAGGTCTGCCTTATCACCGGCAATCCGGCTGACACCGAGATGGATGTCCGTCTGGCCAAGGAGAAAACAGACTATTTCGTGCCTTTCGAACTGCCGGTAGGCACTAAGGAAACCGTTATCCGTATTCGGAAAGCACCGAAAGATGCGCTATGCTGGAAAGAAATGAAGTTGTCTGATACGTTCGATACCGACAACCGCGACCAGTTCCGCCCGCTTTATCACCATTCGCCGCTCTACGGTTGGATGAATGATGCGAACGGCTTGGTTTACAAGGATGGAGAATATCATCTGTATTTCCAGTATAATCCCTATGGTTCCGTATGGGGCAATATGCACTGGGGGCATTCCGTCAGCCGCGACCTTGTTCATTGGGAGCATCTTCCCGCAGCCCTTGCCCGCGATACGATGGGACATATCTTTTCCGGCAGCTCAGTGGTGGATGTGGATAATACGGCAGGTTATGGTGCCGGCGAAATCGTCTCTTTCTATACCTCTGCCAGCGATAAGAACGGCCAGATACAATGTATGGCGCACAGCAGCGACAACGGACGTACGTTTACCAAATATGAAAAGAACCCAATTCTGACTCCGTTCGACGGCTTGAAGGACTTCCGCGACCCGAAAGTGTTCTGGTATGCTCCTGAAAAGAAATGGGTCATGATTGTTTCCGCCGATAAAGAAATGCGTTTCTATTCTTCACAAAACTTGAAGGACTGGACTTATATGAGTGCCTTCGGCGAAGGTTACGGCGTGCAGCCCAGCCAGTTCGAGTGTCCGGATATGGTTGAACTGCCGGTAAACGGAGATGTAAATAATAAGAAATGGGCCTTGATTGTGAATATCAACCCGGGCTGTCTGTTCGGCGGCTCTGCCACTCAGTATTTTGTGGGCGATTTCAACGGAAAAGAATTTATCTGCGATACGAAACCGGAAGAGGTGAAATGGATGGATTGGGGAAAAGACCATTATGCAACCGTCTGCTTCTCCAATACGGGCGACCGTGTCATCGCCATGCCCTGGATGAGCAACTGGCAGTATGCCAACATCGTTCCTACGCAGCAATTCCGCAGTGCCAATGCCCTGCCTCGCGAACTTTCTATGTATTCCGAAGGAAAGAATGTCTATTTGGCCGTTAACCCGATAAAGGAACTGGATGCCATCCGCAAGGAGACAAAGGAAATTGATAACTTCGCCGTAAACGCAGACAAGGAAGTCGAAATGAACACGTTGTTCGACAACAACGACGGTGCGTTCGAAATAGATATGAAGGTGTCTGTAGACGGTTCCGGTGTTGCCGGCTTCAAACTGATGAACAGCAAAGGCGAATATGTAGATATTTACCTGGATCAGACAACAGGAAAGCTGGTAATGGACAGAGTGCATAGCGGCATCGTCGATTTTGGAAAGAACAGCATCCCGCATGAAAAGGAAGCACACGACAACCGGATCGCCAACTCAATCAATTACGTAGACGACTTTGCTCTGGCAACCTGGGGACCGCTCTCTGCCGACAAGGAACATTCACTCCGAATTTATGTTGATAAATGTTCTGTCGAAATATTCCTGGATGGCGGCAAGGTCGCAATGACCAATCTTGTCTTCCCCAACGAACCTTACAACAGCCTGCACTTCTACAGCAAAGATGGCTCCTATCAGGTTGATTCACTGAAATTGTATAAATTAGCACTGTAATACACACATATCTGTCAACGCATAAAAAGTTATATCATGGAAAATAAGAAGCCAATCGTAGTCGGTATCGGCGAACTCCTATGGGATGTTTTGCCAACAGGAAAAAGAGCAGGCGGTGCGCCTATCAACTTTGTCTATCATGCCACCCAGATGGGTGCCGAAGGATACGCCATCAGCGCAGTAGGAAATGACCTTTCCGGAACGGAGATTGTTCAGGAACTGGAAAAGAATCATATCTCCAACAGTCTGGGGACAGTGGAATATCCCACCGGAAGCGTCATGGTAGAACTGAAGGAAGGCATCCCGACTTACACCATCATTGAAGGCGTAGCCTGGGACCATATCCCGCTGACGCAGGAATCTATCGACCTGATAAAGAGGGCAGATGCCATCTGTTTCGGAACGCTGGCCTTGCGCTCGCAGGCCTCGAAGGAAACCATCCTGTCTCTATTATCGTATGCTCGCGAAGACGCTTTGCGCTTTTTCGATATCAATATCCGTCAGTCCTATTATTCAAAAGAACTGATTGAAACCTTGCTTCACAAGGCGAATGTGTTTAAGATTAATGATGAAGAGCTGGTCTTGCTTCGCGATATGTGTAAGCTGGAAGGCTCTGATGAGGAGGTTTGTCGCCAGATACTTCAGAAGTATAATCTGAAATATTTGGTTCTGACAGCCGGTTGTGCCTTCAGCTCAATCTATACAGCCGATGAAGTGTCTACTATCCCGACTCCCCGCGTGGAGGTGGCCGATACGGTGGGTGCCGGCGACTCCTTCTCCGGAGCATTTGTCTATTCTGTATTAACCGGTAAGTCATTGCGCGAAGCCCATCAGACGGCAGTCGAAACAGCTGCTTTCGTTTGTACGCAGGAAGGCGCATGGCCTCCTTATCCTAATAAAGATTGATTATGAACGGAAAAGGCTTATATCTCAAACTAATCCCTATCATGCTGGCATTCTTTGCCATGGGATTTGTAGACCTGGTTGGCATTGCGTCCAATTACGTAAAGGCCGACTTGAATCTGACGGACTCGGAAGCGAATATCTTCCCCTCGCTGGTCTTCTTCTGGTTCTTGATTTTCTCCGTGCCGACCGGCATGTTGATGAACCGTATCGGACGAAAGAAAACGGTGTTGCTCAGCCTGGTTGTGACTTTCTTCTCGCTGCTTTTGCCCATCTTCGGTGATGGCTATACGCAGATGTTGCTCTCTTTCTCGCTTTTGGGCATAGGGAATGCTTTGATGCAGACCTCGCTGAACCCTTTGTTGTCGAATGTGATTAGTGGAGACAGACTGGCCAGTAGCCTGACCTTCGGACAGTTTGTGAAAGCAATTGCCTCTTTCCTGGCCCCGTATATCGCTATGTGGGGAGCTACGGCGGCCATCCCTTCCTTCGGACTGGGCTGGCGGGTACTTTTCCCCATCTATATGGTGGTGGCAGTTGTTGCCATTCTTCTGCTCGGAGCTACGCAGATTGAGGAGGAGAAGCCGGAAGGCAAGCCTTCTACGTTTGGCGAATGTTTCGCCCTGCTGGGTAAACCTTTTATCTTGCTGTGCTTTGTCGGAATCATGTGCCATGTCGGTATCGATGTGGGTACAAATACGACGGCTCCCAAGATATTGATGGAGCGTTTGGGGATGGGGCTTCATGAGGCCTCCTTCGCTACCAGTCTGTACTTTATTCTGCGTACCATCGGATGCTTCCTCGGAGCTTTTATACTGACGCGGATGTCGGCAAAGGTGTTTTTCGGTATCAGCGTACTGATGATGCTGGCGGCCATGTTGGGCCTTTCCTTTTTCGATAGCAAGGAAATCATATATATATGTATAGGACTGATTGGTTTCGGCAACTCAAATGTGTTTTCTATCATCTTCGCGCAGGCTCTTCAATCCATGCCGCAGCGCAAGAATGAAATATCCGGTCTGATGATTATGGGTTTGTTTGGTGGAACGGTTTTCCCACTTTTCATGGGTTTCCTTTCCGATGCAATGGCTTCGCAGATGGGAGCAATCATCGTATTAGGCATAGGAGTTTTGTATTTGGCGGCCCTTTGTCCGAAGTTGAAACAGTAAGGATTTATGGAAAAGAACTAATCGGTTGTTTGTCGGCTTATTACAGTTTCCTCGTAGTTGCTCCTCTTGGAAACTCCAGTTCCCTGCCCAGGAAACTCCGGTTTCTTCCGCAGGGAACTCTAGTTTCCAAGGCAGGAAATTATGTTTAGTTGATGATGGCCTATAATGAACGAAGGCATGTTAAAGCCACTATTAGGGAACGCAGAATACGCAGACAAAGCGCAGAGTTACGCAGATTATATTGATTATTAAATAAAAAATCTGCGTAACTCTGTGTATTCTGCGTCATCTGCGTTCCCTAATAGTGTTTTGATCTTCATTAAGCCTAAATAATCATTTTCTACTTATTTGCTAGGTTCAAAAACTTTCGTACTTTTGTTTATCGAAAAAAAGAAAACAAAATATCAATCAGTTATGGCAGATATCAAGCAGTATGTAAAGTCAGCAGAAGAGAAAATGTCGTTCGCAATCGATTATCTTGACGAACAGTTAGCTCATATCCGTGCCGGAAAGGCGAATCCGAAAATTCTTGACGGAGTGAAAGTCCCTTATTACGGAAGTCTTGTTCCACTTTCAAACGTGGCATCAGTGAATACCCCGGACGCAAAGACGATTATTATCACTCCTTGGGAAAAACCTCTTATCAAAGAAATTGAAAAAGCGATCCTGAACTCGGAAGTCGGTATCACTCCGGAAAATAACGGTGAAATTATTCGTTTGGGTATTCCCCCGCTGACGGAGGAACGCCGTCGTAACCTGGCTAAACAATCCAAACAGGAGGCTGAAACAGCTAAGATCAGTATTCGTAACGCCCGTCGCGATGCCATCGAAGCGGTAAAGAAAAGCGTGAAGGCAGACGGTACTCCTGAAGATGTGGCTAAAGATACTGAGGCAGAAGTCCAGAAGATACACGATAAGTTTATCAAGAGAGTAGATGACCTCTACGCTGCTAAAGAAAAAGAAATAATGACCGTATAAATTAGTTGACAGTTGACAATTGACAGTTGACAGTTATAATTAGCTAATTGTCTTTTAACTGTCAATTGTCAACTGTCAATTGTCAATTGATATGAAGGGACTGGTAATAAAGAATACAGGTAGCTGGTATACCGTACGTACCGATGACGGACGTGATGTGGAGAGTAAGGTGAAAGGGAACTTCCGTTTGAAAGAGATCCGCAGCACCAATCCGGTATCTGTTGGCGACCGGGTCGATATCGATATCAATAATGAAGGTACTGCCTTCATTACGAAAATCGAAGACCGGAAAAATTACATTATTCGCCGGGCTTCCAACCTGTCCAAACAATCTCATATTATTGCTGCCAATCTGGATCAGGCCATGTTGATTGTGACGGTCAATTATCCGGTCACTACCACTGTTTTTATCGATCGTTTTCTGGCTACGGCTGAGGCTTACCGTGTGCCGGTCAAGTTGGTTTTTAATAAGATCGACCGTTATAAAGGGGAAGATAAAGAGTATTTGGATGCTCTGATCAATCTGTATACGACGATCGGTTATCCTTGTTCCACCCTTTGTGCCAAGACAGAGGAAGGGCTTGATGCGCTTCGGGACGATCTGAAAGATAAGATAACCCTTTTGTCCGGTCATTCAGGTGTCGGTAAATCTACAATAATAAATAAACTTGTCCCTGGAGTGAATCTTCGGACAGGCGATATTTCCGAATACCATAATAAGGGAATGCATACCACTACTTTCTCTGAAATGATTCCGCTGCCGGATGGTGGTTATCTGATCGATACTCCGGGTATCAAAGGTTTCGGAACGATCGAGATGGAGACGGCAGAGATTTCCCACTACTTCCCTGAGATATTCAAATTCTCTGAAGATTGCCGGTTCAGTAACTGTTCTCATCGGCATGAGCCGGGATGTGCCGTCTTACAGGCATTGGAAGAACATTATATCAGCGAATCCCGTTATAAGAGCTACCTCAGTATCCTGGAGGATAAGGAGGAAAGCAAATATCGCGACGACTTTTAAACAGCCGGCAGGCTCATGCCTGTGATCTTCCGGTAAAGGTCGAGCGCATATACATCGGTCATTCCCGAGATATAGTCGAGTACGCATTGTATTTTTCCGTAAGTCGTCGGTGCATTTGTATCATACTGCTCCGGAATGCGTTGCAATAGCAGTTTGCTGTACGCATGGCTTTGGTTCATGACTGCTTCCGTCAGGCTGTCGATCAGATGGCTGAAGATATGATAACCGGCGAGTTCTATATCCAATACTTCCTTGGCACGGTAAATCTTTTTATAAGCTGTTTTCGAGCAGGTGGCATAAGCCTGTTTAGGTTGTTCGCCGATCTCTTCTATTAGCGGTGTATTATAAGTGCCGTCGAGTATACCTTCTTCATTTTCCAGAAAGACACGGGAGCATTCGTCTACCAGGAGCCCGATAATGCAGGAGCGGAGGTAGGCAATCTGCTCGTTTGTATCGTCGACCATTTTCATGACGCGGATGATGTGCTCCAGGCGTTCTCCTTCAAAGAAGTTGAGCAGTAACTGGATCGCTTCTTCCGTGGTGAGGATATGTAGTTTGCAGGCATCTTCTATATCCATGATCTGATAGCAGATGTCATCGGCAGCTTCCACCAGATAGACCAGCGGGTAACGGACAAACTTGTTACTGTCTTCCGGATTACGGTTTATCCCCAGTTCTGTCGCGATACGCATATAGGTTTCTTCCTCCGACTGGAAAAAGCCGAACTTTCCTTTTTTACCCGAATAAACGGAGGCATACGGATATTTGACAATAGAGGCGAGTGTGCTGTATGTCAAAGCAAAACCGCCCTTCCTACGACCGATAAACTGGTGGGTCAGCAATCGTATTGCATTGGCATTCCCTTCAAAATGAAGAAAATCTTCCCAACGTCCTCCGGCAGAACGTATCTCGTCTTCCAAATGGCTTCCATTTCCTTCCAGGAAATAAGCAGAAATGGCTCTCTCGCCCGAATGTCCGAACGGCGGATTTCCCATATCGTGTGCCAGGCAGGCAGCCGAAACAATCGATCCTATTTCCGGAAAGTTAATGCTTCCCTCCGGATATTTCTGCATCAGCCCCTTGGCTACATTATTACCCAGTGAACGGCCTACACAGGATACTTCCAGGCTATGCGTCAAACGGTTGTGGACGAAGATGCTTCCCGGAAGAGGGAATACCTGCGTCTTGTTTTGCAGCCTGCGGAAAGGGGATGAGAAAATCAAACGGTCATAATCCCGCTGGAAGTCCGTACGTTCGTGTTTGCGTTCGTGATACTCTTCCATTCCAAAGCGTTTGCCTGATAATAATTGGGTCCAGTTCATAGTCTTATATTGATGTAGTCACGACAAAGGTAGGAAAAATGTAATTATTATCTAAGTTATGGATTGATTTTCATCAAAAAGGGATTAGTCCTACAAGAACTGTGTCATTTTGTTAGTTGAAAAGGAATAATTCAGGCTTAATATTAATATAATAGGGCTTAAAATAGGTTAATTAACAAGTGTAAAAATCGATTTTTAAGTATAAGAATGGTGTAATAATGAAATAAATAGATTACGTTTGCGGTAATGTATATTAGTTCTTGTAGAACTAAGTTCGTTTATTTGAATATACTGTTTAAGTGTTAATATTTAACTCGTTTTAAAAAGTGTATTATGAAAAATTATCTATTGTTGAACCTAAACAAATTGTCTGTATGAGAAGGAGCTTTGTTATGTTAGTACTATTCTGCATAGGAATATGTACAAATGTGCTTTGGGCACAAAAGACAGTAAGCGGTGTCGTTATGGAAAAAGAGGTAAATATGCCGTTGATTGGATGTAATGTCGTTGAAAAAGGAACGACAAACGGAACGGTTACCGATTTGGATGGAAAGTATACGTTGACGGTTGGTGACAATGCAACTATTGAGTTTTCTTACATAGGAATGATGTCGGTTGAAGAAGTTGTCGGCGACCGTACTGTTATTAATGTAGATATGATTTCCGATTCGGAGAAGATTGAAGAAGTTGTTGTTACTGCTATGGGTATTCAGCGTAAAGCTAAATCGTTGACATATGCAACCCAGCAGGTAAGTAATCAGGAATTAACTCGTGCGAAAGATGCGAATATGATCAATGCTTTGCAGGGTAAAACTGCAGGTTTGGTTATTACTCCGAACTCTACGGGGGCGGGTGGTTCTTCTAAGATTATCTTACGTGGTAATAAATCAGTGTATGGTAATAACCAGCCGTTGATCGTGATCGACGGTATGCCGATGAACAATCCGAAGACAACGCAGCAGGCCGGGGAATATGAAGGTCGTGACGGAGGTGATGCCCTATCTAACTTGAACCCGGATGATATTGCAAGTATGAACGTTTTGAAAGGAGCGTCAGCAGCAGCATTGTATGGTAGTATGGCGGCTAATGGTGTTATTATGATTACGACAAAGAAAGGTCGTGAAGGTGCAGCCAGAGTCGATTTCTCTTCTAATATCACATTGGAAACTCCGTTAACAGCACCGAAGTTACAGGGACGTTACGGAGCTGTGAAAACAGGCGATCAACTAAGTGCCATGAGCTGGGGCGAAAAAATTGCGGATAACGATTCAAAAGCTAAAGATCGGTTGAATGATTTCTTCCGTGTCGGTTCGACCTATATCAACTCTGTTACGATTAACGGCGGTACGGAAAAGGCTCAGAGTTTCCTTTCATATGCGAACACGTCTGCTGTCGGTATGATGCCGGAAAATACATTCTATCGTCATAACATGACTGCCCGTGAATCATTCAAGTTGTTCCAGGACAGATTGACAATTGATGCTACTTTGTCTTATATAACTCAGAAAGCTTCAAACCGTCCTCACGGAGGTACTTATAATAATGCATTGACAGGTGCTTATACATTCCCTGCTAATGGTGACTGGGACTATTATAAGAATAATTTCGAAGTATTCGATGGAACAAAGAACTGGAATGCCCAGAACTGGTATACTCCGTTGGACGACTTCACTGCCAATCCATACTGGGTGTTGAACCGTATCACTTCTAAAGAAAAACGTGATCGTATTATGGCTTCTGCTACTGCAAAGCTGAAAATTACTGATTACCTGAATGTACAGGGGCGTTTGAGCGTAGATAATACATTCGACAGATTCGAACGCAAATGGTATGCTACCACAACGACTACATGGGCTCCGGGTGGTAAAGGCCGTTATCGTCAGGAACGCTTTGATGCCAAACAGTTCTATGGGGACTTTATGGTCAATTTCAATAAAACCTGGGACGAAAAGTGGGAATTGAATGCTTCTTTGGGTACAAGCTTTATGGATTCGAAGGTTCAGAATTCTATTTTGGATAGTGATAAGTTAGGTTTGCTCGAAGCGAACTATTTTGTACCTGAAAATATTGCCGGTAATGGTAATCAGCGTACAAGCAATCCTCGTAAACGTCTGAACTCTGTTTTCGGTACAGTCCAGTTTGGTTTTAACGGAATGATTTATTTGGATGTTACCGGCCGTAACGACTGGTCTTCTACGTTGGCTTATACGAACAACTTCTCTTATTTTTATCCGTCTGTGGGTGTAACAGCCTTGTTAAATGAAATGATCCCGATGGGTGAGAAGATTAATTTGTTAAAATTCCGTGCTTCTTATTCAGTAGTAGGTAATGATGTACCTGCATACATTACCTATCCGTTGGATGGTATCAACTTAGGTGCATTGGAACCGAATACCAGCGAGCCGTTTACGGAAATGAAACCGGAAAAGATGCATTCTATGGAATTTGGTGTTGATTTGGCTATGTTTGATAATCGCTTCAATTTTGATGTTACTTATTATAAGACCAACAACAAGAATCAGTATTTCTCAATAGCTGCTCCGTTGGCTTCCGGATATTCAAGTTATTATATCAATGCCGGTAATATTGAAAACCAGGGTTTTGAAGCTTCTGCAAGTTATCGTTGGGATTTTGCAAAAGACTGGAGCTGGAAGACTGAGCTGAATATGTCGTACAACCATAATAAAATCAAAGAATTAGACTCTCGTCTTGCTGACGGTGTACAGATCGGTAGTGGTTCCGGTTTCCGTTTTATGTTGAAAGAAGGAGGTTCTTTCGGTGATATTTACGGTTATAAGTTATTGCGTAACGAAGACGGTTCTGTAAAATTGAACGAAAGCGGTGTACCTGTTAAGAGCGATACACAGGAATATCTTGGAAATGTAAATCCTGACTGGCAGTTAGGTTGGGGTAACACGATTACTTATAAAGATTTTTCTTTTTATTTCCTGATCGACGGAAAGATTGGTGGCAATACGATCGGTATGACACAGAGTTATCTGGACAGCTATGGTGTAACAGAAACTACTGCCGATGCTCGTGATAACGGTGGTGTAGACGTGGGTAACGGACAGAAGATCGATGCTCATACTTATTATTCAGCTGTAGCCGGAAAGGATAAGTGTAACAGCGAATATACTTACTCTGCAACAAATTTCCGTTTGCGTGAAGTTTCTTTGGGGTATACATTCCGTAATTTATTAGGTGTATCAAAGAACTTGAATTTGTCATTGGTCGGACGTAATTTGTTCTTCTTCAAGAAAAATTCTCCGCACGATCCGGATTCTTCTGTTTCTACAGATAATGCCTGGGGTGGATTCGATACTTTCGGTCTTCCGACTTCTCGTAGTTATGGTATCAATGTAAAAGTAACATTTTAATAGCTAGTTATTATGAAAAGAAATATATTCCAGAAAATAAAGAAAATGTTACCTCTGTGTGCCGTTGCCGTGTTGATGGGAAATGTGTCTTGTACAGGGGATTTTGAGAAAATCAATACGAATCCGAACGGTTTAAGGCCGGATCAAATCGGTGTTGCCGCCCGTTTTAATCAGCCGATAACTTCCGTTTATCTGAATTATCAGAACAGACATTATGAATATCAGTTGATGCAGAATTTGAATGCGGATTTGTATTCTGGTTACATGGCTGTGCCTACGGCTTTTGGCGGTAACTATTGTAACTCTACATATGCCATGAATGAAGGCTGGAATGAAACGGCTTTTATTGCAGGTGAATCATATGTAATGAAACCGATCAGTGATATTCTGAAATCTACAGAAGAACCGGATTATGTCTCTATCGCTAAAATTATTCGTGTAGAGGCCATGCACCGTGTTGTCGATACTTACGGTCCTGTACCTTATACGCAAGCCATGCAGGGGGGAGCTTCTGTTCCTTATGATGATGTAGAGACATTGTATAAGACTTTTATTCAGGAATTGAATGAAAGTGTGGATGCTTTGACTGAATTCGTAGATGCCGGCAGTGCAGATGCGTCTCGTATTTCTGATTTCGATATTGTTTGCGGAGCTGATCATAAACAGTGGATACGTTTTGCCAATACCTTACGTTTGCGTTTGGCTATGCGTATTTCTATGGTTGCTCCGGAGTTGGCTAAAACTACGGCAGAAGCTGCTGTCAGCCATAAATATGGTGTGCTGGTAGCCGGCAACAATAATGTAGAAGTAAAAAGTGCCAGTGTACAGAATCCGTTGAATGAGATTAACTACGGATATAATGATATTCGCGTAGGTGCTTCTTTGCTCTCCATCCTGAAAGGATACGATGACCCTCGTTTGGCGGTTTACGTTACTCCTGTCGGTTGGTTCAATGATGAAGACATCAAAGATGCGAGCGGGAAGCCAACCAATAAGATCGGTGAATATGTAGGTATCCGTCAGGGAACCTGGATTGATGATAAGGCTAATTATCAGATGTATTCAACGATCAATATGATCAAATCGAGCAAAAATACCGATTTGACTAATCCGGGACAAATAACCAATGCTCTTCCGTGGATGAAGGTGGCCGAAGCTTATTTCTTACGTGCAGAAGGTGCTCTGAGAGGTTGGAATATGGGAGGTAGTGCCCAGGAACTGTATGAACAGGGTATTAAAGTTTCATTTGACGAACATGGAATTTCTGCTGATGCATACAATAAATACATTGAAAATGGAACAGGTGTAGCTGTGAACTTTGAAGATCCTCATAATCCGGCAAATAATATTGCAGGTATTGACAAATGTACGGTAAAATGGGATCCATCAGCTTCCAATGAAGAAAAGTTGCATAAGATCATCAATCAGAAATGGATTGCAATGTTTCCGGAAGGTCAGGAAGCATGGAGTGAATTCCGTCGTACGGGTTATCCGAAGCTGTTCCCGGTGGCTAATAACTATAGCAGCACGGTAAATGGTGGTATCGAAAATGGCGAGTTTGTGAAACGTTTGCGTTTCCCGCGTAATGATAAAAATGCAAATACGGCAGAAGTTGAAAAAGCTGTCAGCCTGTTGAGCGGACCGGACAATGAGGCAACTCGTTTGTGGTGGGATACCGGACGTAACTTCTAATAAATGTTAGATTCCTGATATTAAACCCCGAATGTTGGTTCACAGCTTTCGGGGTTTTATTATATTTATCCGGTGGAATAGATAAGTTGTCGGATAGATAAGTTTGGATAAAGTATCGTAATTAATAAACTCATTGATATTATTTTATGAAATACAAATGTAAACTGTGGGGGATCGCTTTGGCTGCATGGCTTTGTGTGGATGGCGCTTATTCCCAAATGACTTTGGTAAAAGACGGAAAACCTGTTTCCCGAATCGTTGTTCCGGAAACCAATCAGGTGAATCAACAAGCTGCGACATTACTGCAGGACTTTGTCCAGCGGATCAGCGGATCGTCTCTTCCTGTCATCGAAGGTAAAAAAGCTAAAAAAGGAGATATAGTAATCGGTCAGGGAAATACAACCGGACTGCTTGAAGACGGATTTCGTCTGTCTACTTCCGATGGTATTTTAAGAATCAGTAGCGGAGGTGATAAAGGGGCTATTTACGGGGTTGTTACCTTGTTGGAAGATTATTTGGGAGTCTCTTATTATACAGCTCATACATATACGCTCGATCAGCGTAAAACAATAGAGATACCGGAACTCGACCGGGCAGAAAATCCCGCTTTCCGTTATCGTCAGACTCAAAGTTATGCGGTCAGAGAAGATCCGGTCTATAAGATGTGGTTCCGTCTGGAGGAACCAAGTGAAGTCTTTGCCGGTAATTTGTGGGTGCATACTTTCGATAAAATTCTGCCTTCGTCAGAATTTGGGGAAAAGCATCCGGAGTATTATTCTTTTATTAATGGTGAACGTCGGCCAGGGGCTGCAAGCCAATGGTGTTTGACGAATCCGGAAGTATTCGAAATCGTATCCCAACGGGTCGATTCTATTTTTAAGGCTAATCCGGGTAAGAATATGATTTCTATCAGTCAGAATGATGGTAATTTTACGAACTGTGCCTGTCCTGATTGTAAAGCCCTGGATGAGTTGGAAGGAGGTTCCCCCAGTGGTAGTCTGATTCACTTCCTGAATAAGCTGGCAGCCCGTTTCCCGGACAAGGAGTTTTCGACATTGGCCTATTTGTTTTCCATGCATCCGCCTAAACAGATAAAACCTTTGCCTAATGTAAACATCATGCTGTGTGATATCGATTGCAGGCGTGAAGTTCCGCTGACGGATAACGAATCGGGACGTGACTTTATGAAAGCGATGGAAGGATGGTCAAAAATCAGTAATAATATATTTGTATGGGATTACGGTATCAATTTCGATTGTTATCTGGCTCCGTTCCCTAATTTCCCGATCCTGAAAAAGAATATTCAGCTGTTCAAAGATCATCATGTAACGATGCATTTCTCTCAGATAGCAGGTTCTAAATGCGGAACATTTACAGAAATGAGATCTTACATCGTCAGTAAACTGATGTGGAATCCTTCACTGGACACGGATTCTTTGATGAAGTCGTTTATGAAAGGATATTACGGTGCGGCGGCTCCTTATTTGTATGATTATGAAAAGCTGCTGGAAGGAGCATTGCTCGGAAGTAAAGTGGATTTATGGATTTTCGACTCTCCGGTTTCACATAAAAACGGAATGCTGAATGCTAACTGTCTTAAACGGTATAATGAATTGTTTGATAAGGCAGAAAAGGCAGTGGCAGATAATAAACAGTTACTCGATCGTGTAAGAATCGAGCGCTTGACCTTACAATATTCGGAATTGGAAGTAGCCAGAGCTGAACGTGGCCACGATGTAGATGAGATTAAGGCAAAGCTGGCTTTATTCAGGGAGCGGGCCGCTTATTATCAGTTGCCGACATTGAATGAGCGTCATAATTCCCCATTGGAGTACTGCGATTTGTATGAAAAACGTTTTCTGCCTAAGTCTGAAAAGAATTTCGCAAAGAATGCAAAGATAACGTGGATAGAGGCTCCGTCCGGTAAATATGCCGAAAAAGGAGCGGAGATGCTGATTGACGAATTGTATGGAGGAACAGCATTTGTTGAAAGCTGGGTTGGCTGGGAAGGAAAGAATGCTGCATTCATACTCGACTTGGGCAAGGAAGAAGATGTGAGTGTGATAGAAAGTGACTTTTTGCACCAGTTGGGGCAGTGGGTATTTTTGCCTAAGAAAGTCTCTTATTCCACTTCTTTGAATAATCAGGATTATCAGTTCTTCGGAAAAACAGATATAGCAGAGGACCAGTCGATCGAGGTGAAATTCTTCCAGGCTCGTAATGAATCGTCTCAGCCGGTAAAAGCTCGTTATATCAAGGTTGAGATTGAAGGGGTGAATACCTGTCCGTCCTGGCATTGTGGAGTAGGCCATCCGGGATGGTTCTTTATGGATGAGATCAGAGTTTTGTAAATACATGAACATAAAAATAAGGGAGGTATCAGTCAATTACCTCCCTTGCTTTTGTATATAAGATATGTTTTATTCTGTGGGCTTGTTTGATACTCTTTTGCGTTTGATATATATCAAACGAATAAAGCATATATGTGTTCCTATCGTTTGATAATTGTTATTCTTTCGTTCGATATTACTGGAATGCAGAAAACTATTCTAATATACCTTTCCCTTGTCGTATAATTTCGAAATAGTCAGTTGTACAATCCACTACCGTTGAAGCCTCAAAACCACCATAGCCGCCGTCGATTACGATATCTACCGTATCTTCATACTTCTCGTGAATCAGTTCGGGATCGGTCGAATACTCGATCATATCGTCATCGTCGTGTACGGACATGGTCAGGATCGGATTCCCCAGCTCTTTGACCAAAGTGCGGATGATGTTATTGTCCGGTACACGGATACCGACTTCTTTCCTATTCTTATAAATCTTCGGCAACTCGCTGCTTGTCGGGAGAATGAAAGTGAAAGGACCGGGCAAATGTTTTTTCATCAGCTTGAAAGCTGAATTACTTACCTTGGCATATTCACTCAGATTCGAAAGATCATAACAGATGATAGAAAGATTACTCTTTTGAGGATTGATTCCTTTCATTTGGCATATCTTTTCTACGGCACGGACATTTAGCGCGTCACAGCCGATCGCGTATACTGTATCGGTTGGATAAATGACCAGACCTCCGTCACGGAGGACATCGATCACTTTGTCTATTTCCCTGGGGTTGGGGTTTTCAGGGTAGATCTTTATTAGCATAAAATTGAAAATTGAAGATTGAAAGTTGAAAATTAGGTTGAAACTATCCTATCGGATAATTTTCAATTCTCAATTTTCAACTTTCAATTTAATTTACGGCTTAGCCGTAAATTATGTTGCCGTTCTCGTCGGTAAATTCTTCTAATCCTTTGCTGTACTGGTTCATGGCGCGAAGGCTCATGCCCATGCTTGAGAAGCCACCATCGTGGTAAAGGTTCTGCATAGTAACCTTACGGGTAAGGTCGGAGAACATCACGATGCAATAGTCTGCACATTCTTCTGCGGTTGCATTTCCTAGCGGACTCATCTTGTTGGAGAAGTCCATTAAGTGATCCATACCTTTTACACCGCTACCGGCGGTTGTCATGGTCGGAGACTGAGAGATTGTGTTGATACGCACTCCCTTTTCACGTCCGTAGATATAACCGAAGCTGCGTGCGATCGATTCCAGCAGGCTCTTAGCATCCGCCATATCGTTGTAACCGAAGAATGTACGCTGTGCCGCCACATACGATAAAGCAAGAACCGAACCGTAATCAGCGATAGCATCCTGCTTTTTGGCAACCTGAAGCATCTTGTGGAAAGAGATAGCGGAAATATCCAGTGTCTTATCCAGCATATCGTAATCCAGGTCATCATATGTACGTTTTTTGCGCACGTTCGGGCTCATGCCGATAGAGTGCAACACAAAATCTATTTTACCTCCAAGTATCTCCACTGATCTGGAGAATACCGTTTCCAAATCCTGTACGTTTGTAGCGTCTGCCGGCAGAACTTCAGCATTCAGCTTTTTAGCCAGGGCATCGACTTCGCCCATACGTACGGCAACCGGTGTATTACTCAATGTAATGGTTGCACCTTCTTCTACAGCCTTTTCTGCCACTTTCCAGGCAATAGACATCTCATTCAGCGCACCGAAGATAATGCCTCTTTTACCTTTCAATAAATTATGACTCATACCTTTATTTAATTTATTTACGGCACAAAAGTACATAAAATGTGCAAGATAAACAATTTATTCCCTGTAATACACTCTCTTCACCCGCGGAGATACCGATGTTAGGATCTCGTAAGGGATTGTTTTTAGTTTATCGGAGAGTTCGCTTACCGGCAACTCTTCACCGAAGACGATTACCGGATCGCCCTCCTGTGCATTGGTATCGGTGACATCGATCATGCAGGCATCCATACAGATATTGCCGACGATCGGACAACGTTTGCCGGCAACGGAAACTTCACCTCCGCGATTACTGAAATGACGATCCAACCCATCGGCATAACCGATCGGGATGATGGCAATGCGCGAATCACGCTCTACATACGTCCGGCGGCTGTAACCGATCGAATCACCTGCCGGCACTTGTTGTATCTGCAGGATGGTCGTGCGCAGCGTGCTGACGTTGCGTAAACCTTTCATTCCCGAAGCACTTACACCATACAAACCGATTCCCAGACGGACCATATCCATCTGATAGTCAGTGAAACGCTCGATTCCGGCAGAGTTGAGGATATGTTTGATCACCTTATATTCCAGTCCGTTCTCCAGTTCGGTTGCTGCTTGGGTAAATGTATCCAGTTGCTTCTTCGTGAAGTCGTCGAAGATGGAAGAATCGCTGCCCACCAGATGGGAGAAGATGGAGCGTGCCGTAATACCGCTTTGTTCTTTCAGCCGTTCGCAGATGGCGGGAACGTCACTGGGTTGAAATCCCAGACGGTGCATTCCGGTATCTATCTTGATATGAATCGGGTAGGAGGTAATTCCCCGACGTTCCGTTTCCTTGATCATCGCATCCAGCAGACGGAAACTGTATATCTCCGGCTCCAGGTTATTCTCGAACAAGACGTTGAAACTGCTGAACTCCGGATTCATCACGATGATAGGAATCGAGATACCTTCTTTACGAAGCTCCGCCCCTTCATCGGCAACCGCAACGGCAAGGTAATCGCAGCGATGTTCCTGCAGTGTCTTGGCAAGCTCATATGAACCGGCACCGTATCCGAATGCTTTCACCATACAGACCATTTTCGTTTCGGGTTTTAACTTCGAACGGTAATAGTTGAAGTTATGCACCACTGCATCGAGATTTACTTCCAGGATTGTTTCGTGTACTTTCTTTTCCAGTAATTCGGAGATCCGTTCGAAATGGAAATGGCGTGAACCTTTAAGCAGGATCAGTTCGTCTTTAAACTGTTTGAATGTCGGCGATTTAAGGAACTCGTCCGTTGTGTTATAGAACTCCTTTTCCATGTCGAAGGCAGCGCCGTATTCTTTCAGGTCGCGTCCGATACCGATGATGCGGTCTATCTTTTTACGGCGAACCAGGTCGGCAACTTTCTTGTAAAGCGATTTAGGCAATGTGCCTGATTGCAGTATGTCGGAAAGGATCAAAGTACATTTCAGATTCTTGTCCACATGGCGGCTCTGCTGAAAGTCGAGGGCGATATCCAGCGAGTTGATATCCGAATTGTATGTGTCGTTGATCAGTATGCAGTTGTTGATGCCTTGCTTTACGTCCAGGCGCATGGCGACGGGCTCCAGTTGGGTGAACTTCTCAGCGTCGTTCACACTGGTAGGCTTCAGGTAAAGCATGACTGCCAGGCAGTGGATGACATTCTCGATAGACGCATCGTCGGTGAAAGGAATGACATATTTCTGGGTCAGTCCGAGCAGTGTACAGCGGATGATTGTTTCCGACTCTTTCTTTTCGATCGTTTCAATGTAAAGCGGTGCGTCAGAATCCGTCCGGCTCCAGGCAATCGCCTTGTGTGAAAGACAGGCTGATTCGATGCAGTTGGAGATGAAGGCATCGTCACCGTCGTATATGATTGCTTCGCAGTCATTGAACAATGTCAGCTTTTCCAGGCATTTCTGGGTGGTAGAGATGAAATTCTCCTGATGCGCCTCGCCGATATTCGTGATGACACCGATAGTCGGAGCAATGATCGGACGCAGGTTTTCCATCTCGTCCGGCTGTGAAATACCGGCTTCAAAGATACCCAGCGTATTCTTTTCGCTCATCTGCCAGACAGACAACGGAACGCCCAGCTGCGAGTTATAGCTGCGCGGCGAACGGACAATATTGAATTCCTTGTGTAACAGTTGGTAAAGGAACTCTTTCACGATCGTTTTCCCGTTACTGCCGGTAATACCGATAACCGGAATGTTAAACCGTTTCCGGTGATGGATCGCCAGCTTCTGAAGCGCCTTCAATGTGTCCTTGACCACCAGGAAATTCGCATCCGGAAGAGACTCGAACTCCGGAAGTAGCTCGCTCACTACAAAATTACGTACCCGCAGTTTATAGAGTTCTTTTATATATCTGTGTCCGTCGTTGGTCTTTGTCTTGAGGGCAAAGAAGAGACTCTGTTCCGGAAAAGAAAGCCGGCGACTGTCTGTCAGCAAGATACTAATGGTTCCGTCCTGTAGGTTTCTTGCTTTGGCACCAATAACTCCTACTATTTCTTTTATTGAGTATTCCATTTTTTACATTCCTTTAGACTTTATTATTTCCATCTCTTTTGTACTATCAAAGAAAGGGAATTTCTCGTTAATTCGTTTCATCTTTAACAAAGTTTGCGACAAGAAGCGTTTATAGGCTTCACTTTCGGGCTGAAACGGGCGGTGATTAATAGCCTTTTGTATCTCTGCCCATTCTTTAAGAAAGCCTTTTGTTTCATCGGATAAGAAATTTTCTGTAAAACGTTGCCAAATATAGTCAACGGCCAGTTCCGACGGGTGCAGCATGTCATTGGCATAGAAGCGGTAATCGCGCAACTCGTCCATCATGATCTCGTAAGCCGGGAAGTAGGCGATGCGTTCGGGGTAACTTGTCTGAAGCGCTTCGACAGCCAGCAACAGCGTCGCTTTGCTGAGTTGGTTCCCGTGTGCACCGTCTTTCCAGTGACGGATCGGGCTGACGGTGAAAAGCAGTTTCAGTTCCGGGCATTGCTCCCAAAGAGAAAGCAACAGCTCTTTCCATTCTGATACGATCTCTGCTACGGATAACATCGAGCGGTCGAACATCTTTTCGGGCAGTTTATGGCAGTTTGCCACCACTTCTCCGGTGCTTTTCAGCCGGTAAACGTAGGCTGTCCCCAACGTGATCACCATATACTTTGTTTTTCGGATTCCTTCAGCTGAAGCAAACAGCCGGTTGTTTATATTATCCAGGCATTCCGTTTCCGAAGTGGAAGAGAAGCGGCTGTGATGCGTAAAACTGTGATATATGCCTTCGTGATTGAACAGATCGTCTGCCATGAACCGTTCCGGATGCAGTAACATACGTAAGGCTGCCGCGATGGAGGCTGGATTATACAGTGTCCCGAACGGGTTTATATCGACATTGAACCGGTTATCGGCCAGCTTCGCCCCGATATTTTCCGCAAAGCAGGAGCCGAGCAGGAGTATTTGTTCCTGCCAGGAAAAGCGGAAAGGCGGCTTGGGGATTTGGATTGAGGTGTATAGCTCCATACTATTCCTCCGGACTCTCTGTCAACGTATCTTGTGCGGGCGGCACGATCGTATGCCGGACGTAGAATGCGCGTTTTCCGCACCAATTTTTTTGTATCTGGTTGTCTTCCAGCAGTTGTTCGAGGTCCGCCTTTGCCTTTTGACGGGTACATTGGTTCAGGCTGGCGGCAACACTTTGGTTGATCGACCCGTAGTTTTTGATGTACCACAGGATACGCTTCTGACGGATGTCGGAATTGTAGGATTTCTTGTTGCTTGTTCCTTCCCGCCGTTCGATGCGTGCGTTGCGTAAACGTTTCTTCAACTCCGGATCGGCTCTGAACTCCACGTTCTTAAACTCGATGGATGCCGAACGGATATCTTTTTTGTTTACCACCTGCTGTTTGCATTTCAGCGTGACGGAAAACGTGCCGATGCCTTCCAGATGTACGCTTTGGCTGTTGCTGAGGAAAAAGCACAGTCGTTCGCCGATAGCCTTGATGGCACCTTTGATGTCGGCAACCGTAAACGTACTCATGCCCTCTATCGTCTCCGCCAGCTTATCGGTGTTGACGGTTTGGATATTGATTGCCCGGGCATGTAATGTCGGTTTCTCTTCCCCTTCCCGGAGGGGGTTGGTAAATAGATCATATTCAATACTCATACACTTCCCTTTATTTAAGGTTCAACGTTATGATAATTAAGAAATTTCCTGCTTTATTCTTTTTATGAAATAAATTTATTACATAAAAAGAAGGCTATGTATACAAAAAAGTAAAGTATACTTTTCTTTTTTGTAATGTATACTTTTCGTATATAAAAGTCCGCAATAAAGGTAATAATTCTCCTGATATAAAAAAGAGCTTCTCCGGGACTTTTTTCTTGATTTTGCAGGGCAGCTTATGAGGTGCTGTAAAGTGTTGATAGAAAGTAAGTATGACTATATATAAATAGGTACGCGCGTACATTGATAATATATAATACGGATAAGGTATAAAAATGAAGTGTAATGTGTTGCGGGATAGGAAGATAGTTTGAAAAAGATCGTGACGAATTTAATCGTCCCTTTTTTCTCGTCAACAAAAGTAAGCATTTGTTCGATACAAACCAGCCTTTTTAAGATATTTTTTATTCGTCTATTTGCTTTCTTATCAGTTGAATAGTAAATCCTGTACGAAATAGCGGTTTTCACAAACGAAAACGAACAAAATGACGAAATTAAAGGGACGATTAAACTCGCCATGTTTTGTAAGTCGAGATGTCCCGGATATGATTTGAACTTATTACACTTTAGTATTAATATTAAATTTTAAATTATGAACAAAAAGTTTTCTACGCTTGTAGCCAGCCTCCTGCTGGCCGGTGCTGTGGTTGTTCCTGCGGACTCATTTGCGGCAGTACAGTACAAAGACGGAAAGACGTACTCTACAGTAAAAGCAGAGACAGCTCTTCCTGCAGAAACTGATGAGGAAGTGGAGTATCTCTTAATCGTCAAAAAAGATGGTAAAGATCATCTTGTTACAGTAAGTGCAACGCCCGCCAACGGTTTTGAGTTGACTGAATTGACAGCAGAAGCAGCTGCAATTGCTAATGTCGTTAAAATTAAGAAAGTATCTGGTGGGTACGAAGTTTGGGATGGTACGAACAAATTAGGATTTGCTACTGGTTCTGAAGCATTTGGTGGTGATGAAACTACATTTACTGCTGTTGACTTGAAAAACGGCAAGGTTACAATCACAGATGGAACAGGTTATGTGAAATTCGATAAAGGCGCATTTTCTGTAGTAAAAGAAGAAGTTAGTTTCGATGCTAAAGCTGTTAAAGCTGATGCTATGGAAAATATATTCATTTTACCTGAAGCCGGTGCTGTTGCTGCTGGTCAGTTGGATGATTATAAGGCTAATAGCCGTTTGGCTGTTTATGATGGTGCAACTGGTGAGCTTAAAGAAACTTCTACAGGAGATGGTAGCTATTTCTTGAGTGGTAAAGGTAGTACTATTGAAACTACTGAGTATCCTGATGATGGTACAGATGCTGATGCCTTCTATTGGACATTCAAAAATGGTCGCTTAATCAGTGAAGCCGGTAAGACATTTGCTGCTGATGATGTGGAAGAATTTGTAATGGTTCCAGTTAAGGGAACTCCATACTTCCAATTGAAGGTTGCAAAAGGTGATGATAAAGATAAGTTTGTAAAAGCAGATTTGTCTTTGAGCAATGTAGACGAAAAAGAAGCAGGTGCACTTTTTGCTTCTGTAGAACCGGGTTATACAACTGACGCTGATGCAGAAACGATGAACAAAGTGCTGGGTAATGGTTTTGCTTTGACTATCGCTAAGGCTAATGGTAGCACTGAAACAGTTGAACAAACTGGTGCATTCTCCGGTGTATTGAAAGCGGAAGGTGAAGATGAGTACTATCAATTGAAGAACGGTAACAAGTATGTTGCTTTGAACACGGCTGCTGAAGGTCTGACAACAGACGTGAATGCAGAAGGTTTGTTCGAATTGATCGCTGCTGACAAGCTTGCTGATCCTGACTATATGACTTACTTCAAAGTTGTAAAGGCTGATAACGGCGAAAATTCTGTTAAGGTGTTGGTTAGCGACGATGAAAGTGGTACTATTACTTATCGTTTGTATATCTCTAAATTGCTGAACAAGTATGTGCTTAGCGCTGCAGAAGAAGATGAGGACATTACCACTTGGGCTTACGTTACATTGGGTGATGAAAACTCTGTAGATCTGAAGACGCTGTTGAAAGGTCAGTTCATCAAAGTAAACTATGTAAAAACAGGTGAAGAAACTACTGCTAACAAATACAAAGTAGACGGTATCCTGTCTGTAAGAGATGATGCTGCAAACGGTACAAATGCTGCTGACTACGTAGCAAAATCAAGCGTAATCGCTGAAGCTCCCGAAGCTCAGTGGGCTCTTACTTATGATGAAGATGAAGATCAGTTGACTTTGACAAACCGCGAAAATACAAAGGCTTCATTAGTTGTAACCGGCTTGCGCGCAACAAATCAAGCTAATGTTTATAAAGTAGCATCTGAAAATAACGTGATTAACGGCGACTTGATCACAATCACATTTGTAGAAAACCATACACCGACAGACGGTTACATGGTTGTTGCTGAAAATGTATTGCGTAACCAAACATTCTATCTGGGTCAGTCTCGTCAGACAGCTGATGGCGATATGAACGCTTACTGGGCAGAAAATCACGGTACTCACCAGATCGGTGCTACAGTAGACGAAAACTTGGCAACTAAGTGGAACCTGAACTTGGTTAAGAAGGCTTCATCTCTGAATGAAGGTAAGAATGCATCAGAAATCGACTCTGTTTTGGTTGTAAGTACAATGAACGTATGGAAAGACGACGAATTGACTGAAAAGAAAGATACATTGGTTATCCTACCGTATGCATTCCAGAATCGTGAAAACAGCGAATTCGTTAAAATGAATGATGATGTCAAGTTGAAATATTACATCTGTGATGAAGGCAACTTGGAGAACAAATACCGTGCTGCACAGCGTTTTGCTTTGAAGAAGAAACCGAATGATACATATAACTATGTGACTTTGGCTGAAAATACTTATGCAGTTGCTAATATTAATGCAGTAGAATTAGTTGGTGCAAAGAAAGTATATCAGGCAAACAGTACAGAAAAAGGTACTTGGGCAGATATGTATGCTTATGCAGGTGATGCTAATGCTTTGATGGTTGTTAAAGAAATCGGCGATCCTGAATATCACTTGGTAAATGGTGATCTTTCGGCTTGGGGTGATACAATCAGCCTGCACCGTGCAGACCACGAATCACAGAAACTGTATGAAAAGGGTGATGTTAAATCAATTGTAGATAACGATACATTGAGCTTCTTGAATATTGACAATGTTTATGAGTTTACTAAGATGGCTCCGGCAATCTTTGTTGACACAGCATACGTGAAACGTGGTGAAGGCGACGATGCTAACACTTGCTACCAGTATCTGTTGGCTGTAGAACCTAGCTTCGGTTATCATTCAGATGATTGTAATATACCGGGTCATCCGCAAGGAGCAGGTGTTCTTGATACAGTTTACGGCCGCTTCTTGGTTAACTTGATCGACACAGCTAATATCTACGGTGCAACTCACCTGCACAGCAACCCGTATATCAACAAGAACGAAGCTGGTGAATCTCGTGCTAAGTTGTCATTCGTAGAAGGTCGCCACGTGCTTTCTGAACAGAAACTGTACATTGTTGGTAAGGATGGCAAAGAAACAGCATTCAATCTGAACTCTCCGGCATTCAACGCTGTTAAGTTCGCATTCCGCTATGTAGATCATGAAGCTGAAACATTCAAGATTCAGACTATGTTTAAGGAATATTATCCAGCACAAGCTGTTGCAGATGACTCTAAGGTAAAAGCTCATAACGAAGGTTACTTGAAATGGATTAACGGTACAGTTGTTGTTGAAGAGAATTATGCAAACGGTGATGTATTCGGAATCCAAGAAGGCTTCGAAGGCAACCCGACAGCCAACGAATCTATCGATGCTGCATCTACTATCAGTGTAGTAGCAACTAACGGTGCTGTAATCGTTAAGGGTGCTGAAGGCAAGAACGTAGTAATCAGCAACGTACTTGGCCAGCAAGTTGCTAACACAGTTGTTACTTCTTCTGAAGCAACAATCTCTGCTCCTGCTGGTGTAGTTGTAGTAGCTGTTGAAGGTGAAGCTGCTGTTAAAGCAATCGTAAAATAAGAGTAATTTATAATCAAAAATAAAATTCTAAAATTTCCACGTGGTGGTGTAGAGACGTTATAACTAACGTCTCTACTATCCATCAATTACCCTGCGACAGGCGAAAAAGTGGTTATTAATATTAAGTAATAAAATAAAGTTCTTACTGTAATTACTTCCGTGAGGAAGGAATACAGAAAAAAACAGCCTCTGCGGTCTCGTATCGTAGGGGCTTTGTTGGTTGTAGCATTTTGTATAAGTAAAATAGATCGGAAATAAAAAAATGTGACTAATTTAGCTGCCGGGAAAAGGTGTTAATACTTAAAATCAATATGGGAAAACTGGAAAAACAACAAGAAATCTTTATCCTGTCTGCTTTGAAGCAAGACAGCAAAGAGGCTTTCTCCATCCTGTTCCAGACCTATTATGCCGACCTCGTGTTGTTTTGTGGTAACTTTATAAGAGACAAGGATTCGTGTGAGGATATTGTCCAATCGATCTTCCTGAAGCTTTGGAGTGACCGGAAAAACATACAGATTGAAACCTCTTTAAAATCTTATTTGCTGAAAGCTGTCCGTAACAGTTGTTTGGATGAATTTCGTCATTTGGAAATCATACGTCAGCACGAAGCTGAATATGAGAGTATCACATTGGATTCATACGATACGGATAATTATATATTGCATTCGGATCTGTCCGATCATTTGTATCGTGCGCTTGAGAAAGTACCCGAACTATATCGGGAAGCTTTTATGTTGAATCGTTTTGAAGGATTGAAATACAGAGAGATTGCAGAGCAGCTGAATGTCTCTGAACGTACAGTGGAAGTCCGCGTCAGTAAGACGCTGGATCTATTGCGAAAATATTTGAAGGATTTCTTTCTATTTCTGATTTCAATCGGTATTCCCTAAAAAAAGTTATAAGCTATGTGGAAAATGATTCCTCAGACGTCTTAACACCATAAAAGAGAAGAAATGACAGACAAAGATCAAATACAACTTATTATATCAGCTTATCTATCCGGAAAGGCAACCGTGGAGGAATGCCGTAAACTGGAGGAATGGGTGAAGCAATCGCCTGATAATAACCGCTATTTCCAGGAAATGCGTAATATCTGGCAGGTGATGCATCCTGCTTTTAACCCTTCTGAGATTGACGTATCTGAAGCTGAAAAAAATATTCTGGCAAATATCGCAGCCACGAAGAGGAATATGGTCCGTACTATATTGGTCTGTTGGCAGCGTGTGGCCGCTATCCTTCTTCTGCCTTTGTTGATTCTTTGTACTTATTTATATCTGAATAAAGAGAGTGACCTGTATGATACGATAGAATATCAGGAGGTGAAATCACCTCACGGAACTTTTTCCGAGGTGCGTTTGCCTGATGGAACCAATGTCTGGCTGAATGGCGGAAGCTCTCTGAAATATCCTTTGGCTTTCCGGAAAGGTGAACGGGATGTCTTTTTAAATGGTGAAGGATATTTTGAAGTACATTCCGATAAAGAAAATCCTTTTATCGTAAAAACCGATCAGATAACCCTGCGAGCTACGGGTACGGCTTTTAATATAGAAGCCTATAACACCGATTCGATTACGGCTGTTACGATGGTCAATGGCAAGATCGACGTTGCTTTCGGAAACTCTTCTCCGGTCGCTATGGTTCCGGGAGAACGTGCTTCCTTTAATAATCAGACCAAGCAATGCCTTATCGCAAAGACCGATCCGTATAAATGGTATGCCTGGAAAGATGGATTAATGATATTCCGGGATGATCCGTTGTCATATGTATTTAAACGCCTCGGACTTACCTTTAATGTCAATATAGATTTGAAAGATCCTTCTTTGGCAAATGCTCCGTATCGAGCAACGTTTGAATATGAATCATTGGATGAAATACTACGATTGCTGGAAATGAGTGCCCCTCTGCACTTCAAACAAAATAAGAGGGTGAAGGATAAGAACAATACTTATGAGAAACAAACAATAGAAGTTTATAAAAGAAAAAGGTGACATAGATCACCTTTTTTTCTCTTTGTTTTGACGTAAAAAAGAAAATCCTGTTTTTATGAAAAAAAGTGACTTTTCGATTGTGGTAAAAAATAACTGAGCCGTCTTAGTAATATATGGGAGAAATTAGAATTAGTTGTTCACCATAAAATCTATGCCTATGAAGTAATATTATCAATTAAGATCAATGAAACGGCTTGAAATAAAAAGGAAAGGTGTGCGAGACCTTTCCTTTGGATCGTTTAGCTGTTTAAAAGTTTTTAGTCAACCTTATTTTTCTAACTAAACAAACAAATGTATGAATTCCATTTCGGATAAAAAAATCGAAAGGCAATGTTTTGCCATTAAAATTTTTCGAGTTATGAGATTGTGCTTGTTATTTGTAGCTTTAAGTCTAACACAAGTATTTGCTTCGATATCTTATTCACAGTCAGTGTCTGTGAGCCTCCAAATGAGAAATGTATCGATAGAAGAGGTATTGAACGCAATAGAACAAAAGACAGAGTATCGCTTTTTGTATAATAAAGATGTTGTCAATGTCGGGCAAAAAGTGAATGTCTCTGCCAATGAGAGTGATATATCAGATTTATTGAATAGTATATTGAAAAATACTGATATACATTATACCATTAGTGATCGTCAGATCGTATTAAGTAGAAGTGGTTTGTTATCTCAGTCTTTAAATGCAGATGAACGAATTATAACGGGAGTCGTGACAGACGAAAATGGAGAACCTATCATTGGTGCCAACGTGATTGTCAAGAATAACCCGACACTGGGGGGAATTACCGATGTAGACGGTAAATTTAGTATTACGATACCTTCCAAAGCTACTCTGGTTGTTTCTTATATTGGATATGATTCTGAAGAGATGACCGTAACGAATCAAACAGTATTGAAAGTCGTTTTGAAAGAAAGCCACAGCCAGTTGGATGAAGTGATTGTAGTTGGTTATGGTTCAACATCTACTCGGAAAACAGTAAGTTCTGTTACCAGTGTGAAGACCGATAAAATCGATGAGTTGCCGTATACCAGCACATCTGCCGCATTGCAGGGACGTGCTGCCGGTGTGATTGTTCAACAGACCGGAGGTGAACCGGGAGGTACAGTTCCTACGATCTCTATCCGTGGTGGAGGAACTCCGCTTTATATTATTGATGGTATTATACGCGAACCTCTTGATTTTAATGCCTTGACTTCTTCGGATATAGAGTCTATATCCGTTTTGAAGGATGCAAGTGCAACGGCTGTATATGGTGCTCAGGCAGGTAATGGTATTGTACTTGTAACAACCAAAAGAGGTAATAGTGAAAAGATCAATATTGATTATACGGCAGGTTTTGACTGGAGCAGACCGACTGTTATTCCGGATCGGGTAAATGCAATTGAATATGTTACTTCTGCTAATAAAGCAGCCGAATATGACGGACGTGGTGCTTATGCTATGTATTCGGAAGATGTGGTAAATAAAGTATTGAATCATTCTGATCCGGCTAACTACCCGGATAATGACTGGTTGAAAATGGCGATTAATAATTTTGCACCTCAAATGAGGCATAATTTATCAATGTCGGGTAAATCAAAAAACGGTGTGAAGTATTATACGTCTTTGGGCTATCTGAATCAGGAGTCTTTGTTTAAACAGTCTCATAATAATACGTTTAAACGTTATAACATCAGGAGTAATGTTTCTTCGAGTTTTGATAATATTGGCTTGGAAGTCGGTCTGAATCTGGATGCAATTTTGGAAAAAAGAAATCCGAATCCGTACGGACAATCATTGATTTGGAGAAACTTGCTGGCCTATAATAAACCAATTGATGTCGCTTATAATCCGGATGGAACCTATAGTGCTCTTTCTGTTCACCCTCTGGCTTGGTTAGATAAGGAATCGGGTTATGATCGGGTGTCGGATAATATATTGAATGCGCAATTATATGCTACCTGGGCATTGCCGTGGGATAAAGGTTTGAAATTTAAAATTTTAGCAAACTCCCGTTACTCAAACTATAATAGAAAGTATTTCCAATCCAGTGCTCCTCAATATTCTCCTGCAGGGGAATTGAAAGAGGCTTCACCTTCAGAAATGTCATTGACAAACAGCTGGTGGCGTAATAATACATTGGAAGCGAGCGTGGAATATAGTAGGGCGATTGATCGTCATTTCTTTGAAGTACAAGGAGTGTATAGCTATTATAATACAACGAATGAAGAGTTCAGTGCGTCGAGAAATGGTTTTATTTCAAATGATTTCGATCAGCTGTTCGCAGGAGATGCAACTACACAGCAAAATACAGGAACTGCACAGGAAGGTGCGCGTATCGGTTATGTCGGACGTTTGCGATACAATTATGCCGATAAATATTTGGTAGAAGGAAACTTCCGGTATGATGGGTCTGATAATTTTGCAAGAGACCAGCGTTGGGGATTTTTCCCTTCAGGTGCTTTGGCGTGGGTTGTTTCTGAAGAAGGCTTTATGCGTAGTTTGAAAGACAAACAGATTATCGATTTCTTCAAGATCAGGGCTTCTTACGGACAGGTCGGTTTGGAAACCGGTGTTACTCGTTTCGGTTATATTCCTACATATTCTTATAATTCTCAGTCGGCAGTTGTCGGTGGTCAGTTCGTTGCCGGATTTACAGAAGGTAATTTGGTTTCAAATGCGTTGAGTTGGTATACAAAAGATGTTTTTGATATCGGTTTTGATATGGCTTTCCTGAACAATCATTTGAATTTTACTTTCGATTACTATTATTATAAGACAAAGGGTTATTTGATTTCTCCACAGAACCGTTATACGACTACGTTGGGTAAAGATTTGCCACAGGTGAAATCAAAGAGTGTTCATCGTCGGGCCGGCTATGAAGCTATGGTGAGATACAAGAACAAAGTGGGTGATTTGAATTATGATCTGGGCTTTAACTTTACCACTTATGATGAATTATGGGAAGTGAATGAGAGTGAATCGGAAGCCACTTTGAAGAATCCGAAGAAACGTTCGACTCATCAGAAGAATTATTTTGGAAATGCATATCATTCTGGCGGCATTTATCAGAATGTAGGGGATGTATTGGATAATCCTCGTTTCCTGAGTGCTACGGAATTGAAGCCGGGTGACCTGTCTTATATCGATGTGAATGGAGATGGTAAAATCGATTCGGAAGATCAGGTGAGAATAGGAAAACCTTTCTTCCCTTCTTTCAACTATGGTTTTGATTTCAATTTGGAATATAAAGGCTTCTTCCTGTATGGCTTGTTCCAGGGAACGGGACCACGTTATGTAGAGTTAGGAGGTCTGATGAAAGGTGGAAATACAATGGAAATGAACTATAAGTATCAGTTGGATTTCTGGGCTCCGGATAATACGGATGCAGCCTATCCGCGTGCCTCTTCTTATCAGAATATCAATAGCTCCAATAATACACAATCATCGGATTTCTGGATTAAAAATGCCAGCTATTTCCGTATGAAGAGTTTACAGTTTGGCTATGACTTCAAGAATATCTTACTTAAAAATGTAAGTGCGATTAGTAAATTGAAACTGTCAGTGATGGGAACTAACCTCTTTACTATATCGGGAGTGAAAGATTATTTCGATCCGGAAGTTGTGGATGGTAGCGGACAGGGCTATCCGGTTCAGCAGACATTCTCAGTTGCATTAAATGTTGGATTTTAAAAAGAAACAGATATGAAATATATAGCAATTTTATCGACTTTTATTCTTTTGTTTGTCTCATGTGCAGACGATCTGGATAAATCTCCGCTGGATAAGTTCTCAGAAGATAAAGTCTGGAAGTCTGCAGAAGGTGCACAGACTTTTGTGAACGGGACTCTGTATGTAGCTAAATTATTGACGGAAAATGCTGATGACTGGAGCGATAATTCAGTTGTCAATACGGAAATGAGTGCTGCAGTAAGAACGGTTCGTGAATTGATGACGAATGCAAATGACTATGGATGGAATAAATTCGGGGAAATTCGCCGATGCAATCTGATTATTGAAAAGGTTACTGCTTCCGAAGATATTAAGGAGGCGGACAAAGTTCCTTTGATAGCCCAGGCCAAAATGCTTCGTGGCATTATTTATTACACCCGTGCCAGGTTATTCGGTCGGTTGATGATTGTCGATCGTGTGCTCACTCCTGATGACGATCTGATGTTTGCACGCTCTGCAACCATAAAAGATACTTATGATTTTATCATCAATGATTTGACTGATGCTGCTGAAGGGTTACCGGTGACAGCTTCTGCCGGAGCTCTGACAAAAGGTGCCGCTTACGCTTTAAAAGCTGCTGTTTGCCTGCAAGGTGCTGCCTATTTGACTGATATGAACGAGAAAAGGGATTATTATCAACAAGCCAGGAAAGCTTGCGAGGACTTGTTCTCTTTGGGTGTTTATTCCTTGGAGGGAGATTATGGAAAGCTGTTTAACGACTATACTACTGGTTTAAATTCGAAGGAAGTGATTCTGGCTACTTATTATTTGTCGGAAACAACAAGGATGTCCGGAACCTGGATGCAGTCGATCGTTCCTAATCAAGGTGCTGGTAAAATTCCGGATGAAGTGGCTGCTGTATGGCCGGTAGAAAATTTTGAGGGTTGGCATGATAAGTCTCCGTCTCAGGATTTGGTAAGTGCTTATGAGGTGGTTGATACGGATGGAAATGCTAAAATGTGGAATGAGACTTCCTATTATAAAAACTTTAAGCCGAATGTTGATTATGTAAGTAATGCGATTTATAAAAATCGTGATGCCCGTTTTTATTCAACGATTGCCTATGATTCTACCAAGTATTTTAATTCGATCATAACAATGCGTGTCGGAGGTAATCTTTATTATTTGAATAATAAGGAGAAGGATCGTCATATGACGAAAACCGGCTATCTGTATATTAAGAATCTGTATCAGGATAAGTCTGTTATTGCAGGTGTTCCGACGGACTGGCATTTGATACATTTGCGTTTAGGAAGAACCTATTTGGATTATGCGGAAGCCTTATTGAGATTAGGGGAAACAGCTACAGCAATTGAATACATCAACAAAACCAGAATGGCTCATGGGCAGTTGCCTGCTTTGTCAACGTCCCTTTCTAAAGAGGAAGCCTGGAAATGTTATAAGCAGGAGCGTCGTGTGGAGTTAGTTCAGGAAGAAGACAGATACTGGTCTTTGTTGCGTTGGGGAAAAGAAGATGGTGTTGATGAAATTGATGAGTTGAACACACCGCCGACAGCTATTGAGATTGCTGAAGACGGAAAGAGTTTTGAGATTATTCCGGTTCCGGTTGTCGGACCGTCCAACGACAGGAAGTTTACGTCCAGAAGATATTTTATGCCGATTCCGAAAAATGAGACTATTCTGAATGAGAAGCTGTCAAATGATCAGAATCCGGGCTGGGAATAAATAATAATATGTAATAATTGAATTTTATAGAATATGAAACGATTGATATTTATTAAGTACTTGTTGATGTCTTTACTGTGTACCTGTTTGTCATCGTGTTTAACTGCCGGGTTAGATGATGATCTGCCGGTTTATACTGAAGCAGAAGTAACTGCATTTAATTTTGAATATCGCTGGGCTATACAGGAAGGTATCAGTGAAAAGATGCAGGTAAAAACATTGACTACGAAAACTCTGATCAATAATGAAGAGGGGCTCATCGAATGCACCATTACAGTGCCTAAAGCTTCCGGAACATTTACGGACGAGGTTCGGAATCAGGTTTCTCTATCCAACATTGTAGGCTATGCTACAATTTCGACTGCTGCCTCCATCGCTCCGATAGGTTCCGCTCCGGTATTGGGAAAGGTTGGTGATTTTTCCCAATCAGATCTGGCTTATGAGGTGACAGCTGCAGACAATAAGAATAAAAAGCAATGGAGATTGGTTATTACAGGATTGACTAAGTAATAGTTACTGTATGTAAAAAGCACTTTCTAAGAATAATCTTTAGGTTTTTCTCAGAGGGTGCTTTTTTGTATATCATTCCGTGTGAAAAGTAATGTAAATTGATTTGAAAATGAAAAGATTAATATGTGTTTTGATATTACTGCTTCATTCTGTAGTGTTTTTTCATTGTTATGCGGAGACAGGAGAGCGGGTGGATGTGTCATCCTTTGGGGCTGTTCCAAATGACGGCCTGGACGATTCGGAGGCTATTCGTAAGGCTTGCGATTATTGCAGGCACCGTAAAGGAGCTGTTTTATTTTTCCCTCCCGGCTTATATAATTATAGGGATTCTTTAGCTCTAAAGATTGAGAGAGACGCAATTAGCGGTACATATGGAGAAAATGTTCAGGGCACTTTGTTTAAGCCGGATGCTCCTTATGTAAAGGCTTTGGATTTAGCTGGTGCAGAGGATCTTGTTATTGACGCAGGCGGTGCAACGTTGTTGTTGGATGGTTGGTATGAAGTTATATCAATAGTAGGGGCACGAAATGTAACGGTTAAAGGATTGAGTATTACTTACCGACGTCCCCCCAATACGGTAGGAAAGATAATGAAGCTCAATGAAAAAAGCTTCGATATGCAGATTGATCCTGAACGTTATTATTATTTGGATGAGGTTGTGACGGGAAGGATACATTATGTTGGTGCAGTGAAAAAAACATTGTATACGGGAGGAAGATGTTTCGGTAAAGAATTGTTGTCAAAAGATATGATCCGCATTTACACGGATTTTAAACCTTCCATAGGTGATTATTGTGTATTGCGTCATTCCGGGCATTATCGTCCGGCAATTATGATAAAAGAGTCGTCTGATGTTTTTATTGAAGACGTTAAGATACATAGCCAGCCGGGTATGGGGATTGTCGGACATTTGTCGGAAAATATAACCATGAATAATCTTCAGGTAATCCCGGAGGCAGGTGCTGTCATTTCTACAAATACAGATGCAACTCATTTTACCAGTTGTAAAGGGCGAATTACGATAGAAAATTGTAAATTTGGAGGTCAGGGAGACGATTGTACGAATATTCATAATTATTATTATACGATTGTCCCTCAAACAAAACGGTCTGTTGAAATTAAAATACAAAATGCAGATCTTCATGCTTTATCTCTGGATTATCCGGATGTGGGTGATACTTTGCTGGTTGTAAATAAGAGCAATTTGATAGAGAGAGAACGTTTTGTTGTTCAACAGGTTGATACTTCTGTTGCAGATTGGAAGGTTTGTGTAACATTGGATAAAGATTGGCTTATAGGTTCTCCCGATCTTTTTTATATGACTAATATTACACGTCGGCCATCTGTCCGGATCACGAATAATACGGTGAAGAGTCACTTGGCCAGAGCATTTCTGATAAAGAGCAAGAATGTTCTTATAAATAAAAATGTGATACAGAATAGTACCGGGACAGCTATTCAGTTAGGGGCAGAAGCTGGTTGGCGGGAAAGTGGTCCAGTAGAAAATGTGTTGATTGAAAATAATTGGATTTCTGGTTGTGGCTATGCGCAAGGTACTCAGGGGGCTTCATCCGGCATTAGTGTTGCTGTTTCTGGCGTAAAGGAGAAAACCGGATTATTGAATAAGAATATTCTTATTCGGAACAACGTCATTGAAGCTGTGAATGAACATGCCATAGCAATAGAAGATGCGGAAGATGTTCAAATTGTAAATAATGATATATCGGGATGTCTACAGCCTGTTTATATGAATAATACTCAATCTGTAGTTGTAAAGAATATTCGTTATTTGGAGTGATTGTGGTATTATAAGTGAGTAGTAACAATATGTGAGTAACCATTTTATATAATAGAATATCATGAAAAAGTTATTTTTATTTGTGTTTTTATGTTGGACCTTTGTTTGTAGTGGCTACCTTTCTGCTCAGAACCGCTGGTCCATCAATCCCAACGGCAGTATCTCATGGGAGGTGAAGGGGCGCATTCCTCATTACGATCATATCGAAATGAGCGGTTTGAAAGTGTCTGCCGTTTTGCGTTACGGGGTGAATGCCGACGGTTCTTTCGAGTTGAATAAGAGTATGATCTGGCCGATGCTCCGGACGATACCGAATAATACACATGCCAGTTTGATGCGCCGCTTTGCTTGGAATGCGTCGGATATGGTATCGGTTAACGGACAATCGCTTTCCGGTGAAAAGGTAGGTAAAATAACGTTGGATGGAACAATGACGGTAGAAAGTACGGTAGCTTTGCCGCGTAAGGCGCAAGTAACCATGACCCGTGTTGTTTTCCCTTCTGTGTCCAATCCTGCCGTATGTGAGAAATATATTCTCCGAAATACGGGAGAGTCGGCTGTGAATGTGGAAATACCTGTTTCCCGTTCAGTTATAGACACCGATCCGGCTATTGGAGTGGATGGTAGTTATAAGCTGGTTTCCGAGATTATAGGATCGACAAGTAAGCAACTGAAACCGAAAGACGAACTTGTCTTTTATGCCTCAATCAGTGGTTATAAGCAAGGCGAGACAGAACAAAAGATGGATATCGAAAAAGAACTGCAGGCCAGAAAGGACCTGATCGCAGGCTTTTGGAATAACCTGATACTGGAAACACCCGATCCCGTTGTAAATACGATGTTTGCCTTTGCCAAGATACGTGGAGCAGAAAGTATCTACGACACGAAAGGAGGATTAATGCATGGTCCCGGCGGTGAGTCTTATTATGCCGCAATCTGGGCTAACGACCAGGCAGAATATATCAATCCCTTCTTCCCTTATCTGGGATACGAAGTCGGAAATGGTTCCGCCCTTAACTCATTCAAGCATTTTGCCCGTTTCATGAACCCTGAATACGAAAAGATACCCAGTTCCATCATTGCAGAAGGACTGGACGTTTGGGGAGGAGCCGGTGACCGTGGTGATGCCGCAATGGTCGCTTACGGAGCAGCCCGTTATGCTTTGGCAAGAGGAGACAAAGGTGAAGCTGAAGAGTTATGGCCGCTTATCGAATGGTGTCTGGAATACTGTCGTCGAAACCTGAATGACAAAGGCGTTGTAGCCTCCGACTCCGATGAACTGGAAGGACGTTTTCCGGCAGGGAAAGCCAACCTTTGTACCTCTTCATTATATTACGATGCTTTACGTTCAGCCGTATATTTAGGAAAAGATTTGAAGAAACCTTTTTCGGAGTTGTCGGATTATGAGAGACAGGCTAAAGATCTTCGTAAAAGTATGGAAGACTATTTCGGGGCTAAAGTAGAAGGGTTCGATACTTATCAATATTATGAAGGAAACGACATCCTTCGTTCCTGGATTTGTATTCCGCTGACAGTCGGCATCTATGATCGTAAAGAAGGAACGATCAATGCCTTGTTCTCTCCCCGTTTGTGGACAGAAAACGGTTTGTTGACCCAGGCCGGAAGCGAGACTTTCTGGGATCGTTCCACCTTGTATGCTTTGAGAGGCGTATATGCCTGCGGAGCAACAGAAGAAGCAACCGAATACTTAAAATTCTATTCCAATCATCGCCTGTTGGGTGACCATGTACCTTATGCCATTGAGGCATGGCCGGAAGGAAGCCAGCGCCATCTTTCTGCCGAGAGCGGATTATATTGCCGTATTATCACAGAAGGAATGTTCGGTCTTCGCCCTACCGGTTTGAAGTCTTTCACGTTTACTCCGCGTTTACCGGCTGAGTGGGATAAAATGAGCTTGCGTAAAATAAAGGCATTCGATTCCACCTTCGACATTGAAGTGATCCGTGAAAACGGAAAACTGATTGTTACTGTCAAATCAGAAGGGAAAACGCTGCTTCATAAAGCAATAAAAGAAGGAGAGGTAATCTCTATGAAGCTTGGCTGATTATTAGTCTATTACAGTTTCCTCGTAGTTCCGTGTTTAGGAAACTGTAGTTCCCTCCTTGGGAAACTATAGTTTCCTGCCTGGGGAATTGTAATTTCCTCCCGAGGGAACTCCGGTTTCCTTAGGAGGAAATTGTATTTTATACCCCGTTCGACCCATTACGGATTTACACATCAGTTATACAACTATCCTTTCAGCGTAGTCTTTCGCCGAAGTAGCGAAGCCGGTATAGCCTTGATTTTTTGTTTACTTTTCTATCAAGAGAAAAGTAAGATTCTCTACCTGTTGATAACTTTTTTGTACTTTTCTCTTATATTTCTTGGAAGGTAATTTGATAAATGCTTAATTTTACCCTCTAATAAAGTAACGTGCCTGTTTACAGCGAAGTAAGGTGCTTTTGTTTAAGGGAAAGTTTAACGTGTAAGACATAAAATGGAAGAGAAAAAGCAGAGTTATCATGTGCCGGTGATGCTTGATGAAAGCGTGAAAGGTCTGAATATTCAAGAAGGGGGCATCTACGTGGATGTGACTTTTGGAGGAGGAGGACATTCGCGCGAAATCCTGAAACGGATGGATAGCGATAGTGAACTTTACGGATTTGACCAGGATGCCGATGCCGAACATAATATCCCCGACGATCCCCGTTTTGTGTTTGTCCGCAGTAATTTCCGTTATTTGTATAATTTTATGCGCTATCATGGTGTGGACGGTGAAGTCGACGGACTGTTGGCGGATCTGGGAGTTTCTTCCCATCATTTCGATGATAAAGACCGCGGTTTCTCTTTCCGTTTCGACGGAGCATTGGATATGCGCATGAACACCCGTGCCGGTCAGACGGCTGCCGATATCGTCAACACCTATACGGAAGAGGCGCTGGCAGATGTCTTTTACCTGTACGGCGAACTGAAAGTGGCTCGTAGACTGGCATCGTTGATCGTCCGGACACGTGAAAATAAGAAAATAGAAACGATCGGTGACTTCCTGGAACTGGTTAAGCCTTTCACAGGAAAAGACAAAGAGAAAAAGTTTTTGGCACAGGCATTCCAGGCACTTCGCATCGAAGTGAACGACGAAATGCGTGCCCTGAAAGAAATGCTGCAACAAACCCTGCAGGTCTTAAAGCCCGGCGGACGTTTGGTTGTAATCACTTACCATTCGCTGGAAGACAGGTTGGTGAAAAACTTCCTGAAAACAGGAAACTTTGAAGGAAAAAGCGAGCAAGACTTTTTCGGAAATGTACAGACGCCATTTCGTATGGTAAATAATAAAGTGATTGTGCCTTCCGACGAGGAGATCGAAAGAAACCCCCGTTCGAGAAGTGCCAAATTGAGAATAGCAGAGAAGAAGTAGCGAGGTGCAGTTGCTGGTCGACTGCCAATTAACATAGGGGTTATGGAGGAAAAACAACAACGTAAAAAGTCGAAGAAGAAAGAGAAACGTCTTTCTCTTTTGTATGTGCTGGGCGGTGGTATCCTGAATGAGGATTTTATCGTTAAACACACACGGATGATCGTGCTTGTTGTGATAATGATATTCTTCTTTATCGGAAACCGCTACACCTGCATGCAAAAACTACGTGAGATCGACCGCCTGCAACAACGTCTGCGCGACATACGTTTTGAGGCATTGTCCATCTCGTCGGAACTGACGGGGAACAGCCGCCAGTCGCAAGTAGAATTATTGATTGAAGAACAAGGTATAGAACTGGAAGGAGCCAAAACTCCGCCGTATGAATTATACAAATAAATATGGCTGAAGAGATCGAACCAATAGAAACCGCCCCGAAAAGTAACCGGATATTATTCTGTTACTTTATTGTCGTGCTGCTGTTGGGGCTTATAGCGGTTGGTATATTGCTACGCACGTTTGATACAGCTTTCGTGGAAAAGGAAAAATGGGAGAAAGTGGCAGAAAGCCAGAAACGCCCGAACCGTCTGATATTACCCGGACGTGGTAACATCTATTCTTCCGATGGAAAGTTGATGGCTACCAGTGTGCCCCGTTACTACACCTATATAGACTTCCGTGCCGATGGTTTTTCTGTCGATACGTTCCTGAGTTCAAAGGTGAACGGAGTCGATTCTTTGTCGGTCTATTTATCCCGGAAATTCAAGAACCGGACTCCTGCCGGATATAAGGCTCATCTGCTTCGGGGACTGAAAAGTAAAAGTCGTCAGTATCCCGTCTATGAGGGTCGTGCTTCTTATACCGACTTGAAAGAGATGAAGAAATATCCGTTCCTTCGTCTGAGCCGATACAAGAGCGGATTCTATACAAAGGAAATGGTACAGCGCCAGAAACCGTTCGGTACACTGGCTTCCCGTACGATCGGAGATATCTACGGTGAAATCGAAGCCGGAGGTATGACCAAAGGAAAGAACGGTCTGGAGTTGCAGTACGATTCGTTGCTTCGGGGAGAAGCCGGATTGAGTTCCGTACGTCGCGTAGGCGGCGGCTGGACGAATGTTGTCGAGGTGGAACCAGTGGACGGTATGGATATCCGTACGACGATAGATATCAATATCCAGGATATTACCGAGAAGTCGTTGGTCGATATGCTGAAGAAGATCGATGCCGAATCGGGAACAGCCGTTGTGATGGAAGTTGCTACGGGTGAGATAAAAGCAATAACGAACATGGGGCGTATCCGTGAAGGCGCTTATGCCGAAACGAAGAACCATGCTGTGGCGGATGAAATAGAACCGGGATCTACCTTCAAGGTTGCTTCTATGATGGTGGCGTTGGAAGACGGCATTTGTCAGCCGGGTGATACGGTGGATGTCGGTAAAGGTATTTATATGTATAAAGGAGCCCGTATGACCGACCATAATATGAACAAAGGCGGTTACGGTCGTATCTCGGCAGAACAGGCGATTTGGTATTCGTCGAATATCGGCGTTGCCAAGATTATTCTGAAAGGATACGAAAAGAACCCGACCAAATATGTGGAAGGGCTGTATAAATTAGGTCTGACTATCCCGTTGAATCTGGAAATACCGGGAGCCGGACGTGCTAAGATACGTATGCCGAATGATACCACTTTATACTGGTCGAAGACTACGTTGCCCTGGATGTCCTTCGGATATGAAACGCAGATACCTCCGATCTATACGTTGACATTCTTCAATGCCATAGCGAACGGCGGTAAGATGGTTCGCCCGATGTTTACCAAGGAGATTATGCACAACGGTAAGACGGTGCAGAGTTTCTCGACAGAGGTCTTGAAACCGTCGATTTGTTCCGACAATACATTGGCTATTATCAAGGATATGTTGTTGGGGGTGGTTGAGAAAGGAACTGGTAAAGCCGTACATTCGGATATTATCCGTATTGCAGGAAAGACTGGTACGGCACAGATTGCATCCGGCGGTGTTTACCGTACGAGCGGTCACCAGGTCGCTTTCTGCGGATATTTCCCTGCCGACGAACCGAAGTATTCCTGTATCGTTGTGATCCGTCGTCCGCGTATCGGTTATCCTTCAGGGGGGACGATGTCCGGAGGCGTAGTGAAAGCCATTGCCGAGAAAGTTTATGCCAGTCATATGTCGTTCGACGTACGTGATATGGAACGCGATTCGTTGGCTGTTATGCTGCCGGCGGCAAAGAACGGTAATCTGGATGCATTGGAAAATGTATTGGGCAAATTCGATATTGATGTCGATACGGACAGTTTGGAAACAAAGTGGGTTGCTGCAGCTCGGAGAGACAGTAGTGAGGTGCTCCGTTTGCACGATCTGACAATCCGTGAAGGACTGGTTCCGAGTGTGATCGGCATGGGGGCGAAAGATGCTGTTTACTTGCTTGAAAGTGCAGGTTTACGAGTTGTATTGGATGGAATGGGGCGGGTTTCTGCTCAGTCGATGGGGCCGGGAACGCGGATTGCCAAAGGACAATCCATCCGCTTAACATTAAAATAAATAGAAGGGCAGGTTTTCTGACTTGTCCGCAAACAGATAGAATATGGAACTGAAGAAATTGATTCATACGTTGGATGTACTGGAAACAGTGGGTGCTGATGATGTAAAAATCGCAGGTATCCAGTCTGACTCCCGTAAGGTGGAAGATGGCTTTTTGTTCGTGGCGGTAAGAGGTACGGCAGTTGACGGACATGCTTATATCGACGGAGCTATTGCCCAAGGAGCCGTAGCGATCATCTGCGAGGAACTGCCGCTTCTTTCGGAAGAAAAGATAGCTTCTTTCGAAAGAAAACTATGTTTCATCCGGGTGAAAGATTCGGCGGACGCTTTAGGCAAACTAGTATCGACCTGGTATGACAATCCTTCGGATAAATTGACACTGGTGGGCGTTACCGGAACGAACGGCAAGACCACCATCGCTACCTTATTGTATGAAATGTTCCGTAAGATGGGACATAAGGTAGGCTTGATTTCCACCGTATGCAATTATATCGACGGTGAAGCGATCCCGACAGAACATACAACGCCCGATCCGATCACCCTCCATAGCCTGATGGCCCGGATGGTGGAAGCCGGATGCGAATATGCCTTTATGGAAGTCAGTTCCCATTCAATCGATCAGAAACGTATCAGTGGTTTGTCGTTCGACGGTGGTATCTTTACCAACCTGACGCGCGACCATCTGGATTATCATAAAACGGTAGAGAACTACCTGAAAGCAAAGAAGAAATTCTTTGACGACCTGCCTGCGGATGCTTTTGCACTGACCAATGCCGACGATAAATCAGGCCTTGTCATGCTCCAGAATACAGCGGCAAAGAAGTTGACCTATTCACTCCGTACCCTGGCCGATTTTAAAGGTAAGATTCAGGAGTCGCATTTTGAAGGAACAGAAATGATTATTAACGGTCGTGAAGTTGTCGTTCATTTTGTGGGACGTTTCAATGCTTACAACCTGCTGGCTGTTTACGGTGCGGCCGTTTCACTGGGAAAAGATCCGGAGGAGACGCTGATCGTATTGAGCACGCTGCACTCGGTATCCGGCCGTTTCGAAACGATACAATCTCCGCTCGGTTATACGGCGATTGTCGATTACGCCCATACGCCGGATGCTTTGACAAACGTACTGAACGGTATCCAGGAAGTGCTTGATGGAAGAGGCCGAATCATCACCGTTGTGGGTGCCGGCGGAAACCGCGATAAGGGAAAACGCCCGTTGATGGCGAAAGAGGCAGCGAAGTTGAGTGACCAGGTAATCCTGACTTCCGACAATCCCCGCTTTGAAGAACCGGACGAGATCATTCAGGATATGGTAGCCGGGCTGAGCAAGGCGGATATGGAACGTACACTTTGCATCACCGACCGTACACAGGCTATCAAAACGGCCACTATGCTGGCTAAGAAAGGCGATGTGATCCTTGTGGCCGGTAAAGGCCATGAAGATTACCAGGATGTGAAAGGCGTAAAACATCATTTTGACGACCGTGAGAAGTTACGGGAAATATTTGCAACACAACAACAATAAAACGACATGCTTTATTATCTTTTTAATTATCTGGATCAATTGGATTTACCTGGAGCGGGGATGTTTAAATACGTATCATTCCGTTCCGGATTGGCACTGATCCTTTCCTTGTTTATCTCGACAGCTATCGGTCGCCGTATTATCGACCGTTTGCAGATGTTGCAGATCGGCGAGACGGTACGTAACCTCGGACTGGAAGGACAGATGAGTAAGAAAGGTACACCGACAATGGGAGGTATCATTATCATCATTGCTATCCTGATCCCGACTTTACTTTGTGCCAAGCTGAATAATATTTATGTGATCCTGATGATGGTCACCACCGTTTGGCTGGGCGCTCTTGGTTTTGCCGACGACTATATCAAGGTGTTCCGTAAGAATAAAGAAGGGATGCACGGTAAATTCAAGATCATCGGGCAGGTCGGCCTGGGGCTGATTGTAGGTTTAGTGTTGTTTATGAGCCCGGATGTCGTGATTAAGGAGAATATGGAGGTACGGCATGATAATGTGATCGAAGAAGTTCACTATCATACGGTAGAAACGAAGTCTACCAAAACGACCATCCCATTCATGAAGAATAATAATTTCGATTATGCCCAACTGGTTAGCTGGGCAGGCGATTATAAAGAAGAAGCGGCGTGGCTGGTCTTTGTTTTAATGACCATATTCGTGGTGACAGCCGTATCTAACGGGGCAAATCTGACGGACGGACTGGACGGCCTGGCTGCCGGAACCTCCGCTATCATAGGGGTTGCTTTAGGTATTTTGGCCTATATGTCCGCCCACTTTGAGTTCGCTTCCTTCCTGAATATCATGTTTATCCCCGGAGCGGAAGAGTTGGTGGTATTTGCCGCCGCTTTTATCGGGGCGACAGTCGGTTTCCTTTGGTATAACTCATACCCTGCGCAGGTATTTATGGGTGATACGGGAAGTCTGACACTGGGTGGTATAATCGCGGTATTTGCTATAATTATACGTAAAGAGTTGCTAATACCAATTCTTTGTGGTATTTTTCTCGCTGAAAGTATTTCGGTTATGGCGCAGGTTGCCTACTTCAAATATACAAAAAAGAAGTATGGCGAAGGTCGTCGTATATTTAAGATGACGCCATTGCACCATCATTTCCAGAAAGCGGGGAATGCAGGAATACAAGCATTGCTGCAAAAACCGTTCAACGTGGTACCCGAATCGAAGATAGTGGTACGTTTTTGGTTGATCGGTATTATTTTGGCGGTTATAACGATCGTCACATTGAAGATGAGATAAAGATAATTGAAAATTGAAAATGGAAAATTGAAAATTAGTAATAGCAAGTAAGGCTAATTTTCAATTTTCAATTCTCCATTTTCAATTGTAAAAACAAAGTTTTTATGAACAACCGGATTGTTGTATTAGGGGGAGGAGAAAGCGGTGCAGGTGCAGCCGTGTTGGCGAAGGCAAAAGGATTCGACGTGTTCGTTTCCGACTTTTCGTCTATCAAACCCAAGTATAAGGATATGCTCGACGCCCACGGAATCCGTTGGGAAGAAGGACAGCATACCGAAGCCGACATTCTGAATGCCGACGAGATCATCAAAAGTCCCGGAATACCCGACAAGGCTCCGATGATCCAGAAACTGAAAGCGCAGGGGACGCATATCATCTCCGAAATAGAATTTGCCGGACGATACACCGACTCGAAAATGATCTGTATCACCGGAAGTAATGGTAAGACAACGACTACCATGCTTACATACCATATCCTGAAAGAAGCCGGAGTGGATGTCGGCCTGGCAGGAAACGTAGGAAACAGCCTGGCATTGCAGGTGGCCGAAGACCCGCACGCGGTCTACGTGATCGAACTGAGCAGTTTTCAGTTGGACAACATGTACGACTTTAAAGCGGATATAGCTATCTTGTTGAATATAACACCCGACCATCTGGACCGTTATAACTACGAGATGCAGAATTATGTGAACGCCAAGTTCCGCATAATCCAGAACCAAACGTCGGAAGATGCGTTCATCTTCTGGAACGACGACCCGATCATTGCTCGTGAGATCGCTAAACGCCATCCTGCGGCAACTCTTTACCCATTCGCCGAAACGCATGAAGACGGCGTGAAGGGATATACGGATAATAAGCAAATAGTAATTGAAACCTCAAACGGAACATTTACAATGGATCAGGACTTATTAGCATTAACGGGTACACATAACCTGTACAATTCGCTGGCATCGGGCATCGCATCCAAGGTGGTCGATATCCACGATGAAAATATACGGGCTTCACTGAGTGACTTTACCGGGGTGGAACACCGCCTGGAGAAAGTGGCCCGTGTACGCGGAGTAGATTATATCAACGACTCGAAAGCGACGAATGTAAACTCTTGCTGGTATGCCTTGCAAAGTATGACGACCAAACTGGTACTGATACTGGGTGGAACGGACAAGGGTAACGACTATTCCGAGATTGAAGAACTTGTAAAACAAAAAGTACGTGCCTTGATTTTCCTGGGTGTCGACAATAACAAACTGCATACTTTCTTCGACGGAAAGGTGTCGCAGATTGAAGATGCCCGCTCGATGGAAGAAGCGATAAGCAAGGCTTATAAACTGGCAGAAAAGGGAGACACCGTTTTGTTATCACCCTGTTGCGCCAGCTTCGACCTCTTCAAGAGTTACGAAGACCGCGGCGACCAGTTCAAGGCATGCGTACGTAACTTGTAAAATGAATTAGAATGGATCTGGCAAGTAAATTATTTAAGGGCGACCGGGTGATATGGATCATCTTTATGTTCCTGTGCTTGATTTCGGTGATTGAGGTGTTCAGTGCCACGAGCACGATTGCCTATAAGAACGCGAATCATTGGGCACCGATCGTCCGGCATGCCACTTTCCTGCTGGGGGGATTTGTGCTTGTCTTGTTGCTGCACAATGTCCCGTGCCGGTTCTTTCCGGCGTTTATTCTGTTGCTTCCTGTGTCGGTGCTGATGTTGATCGTCACGCCTTTTGTGGGAATTAATGCCAATGATGCGCATCGCTGGCTGGAGATATTCGGGATACAGTTCCAGCCCTCCGAGTTTGCGAAGCTCGCATCTATTGTGTTCATCGCTTTCCTGCTCAGTAAGCGGAGTAAATTTACGGACGACCAGATATTCAAGTATATATTGATCGGGGTGGGTACGACATGTGTCCTGATCCTTCCTGAGAACTTCTCGACTGCTTTTATGTTGTTTGGCGTTTGCTTCCTGATGATGTTTATCGGGCAGTTGCCGCTGATGAAACTGGGAAAACTGGCGGGTGTCCTGATATTGGCACTTATCCTGTTTATCGTGCTGTTGCGGTTTACGCCGGCAGGAGTCACCCAGTATCTGCCGGATCGTTTTGCTACGTGGCAGGGACGTTTGGAGCGTTTCTTCGACGGGCACGAATCGGATACCGATGAAAATGGTGTATATAAGATAACCGATGATAATTACCAGGTCTCCCATGCAAAGATCGCGATTGCACACGGAGGTTTGTTCGGACAGTTGCCTGGTCATGGCCAGCAGAGGGATTTTCTTCCGCAGGCTTATTCCGACTTTATTTATGCGATCATTATAGAAGAGTTGGGCGTCGTCGGGGGCGTATTCGTATTAATGCTGTATATCATGCTGTTGGTGCGAGTCGGGATGATTGCCCGGAAATGCGATAAAGCCTTTCCGAAATACCTAGTGTTGGGGTGCGGCCTGCTGATCGTGGTGCAGGCACTTGCGAATATGGCAGTGGCAGTCAACCTGATACCGGTGACCGGTCAGCCGATGCCGTTGGTCAGCCGTGGTGGTACCTCTACGGTGATATCCTGTATCTATTTCGGGATCATCCTGAGTGTGAGCCGTTTCGGAGCCAATATGGGTAACGAAGAAGATGAGCTTCCGGAAGAGGAAACCGAAGGTGCTGGTGCAGCTCCGGCTATTACGGAAGAAGAAATATCCAACTGGGTGCCTGATACGCTACCCGAAACGGAAGAAGAAGTAACAGAAACAAAATAGAAAATGAAACAGTACCGTATAATAATAAGTGGCGGCGGAACCGGTGGGCATATCTTCCCGGCCATCTCCATCGCCAATACCATCAGGAAACGTTTTCCTGATGCGGAAATCTTATTTGTAGGTGCGGAAGACCGGATGGAAATGGAGAAGGTTCCGGCCGCCGGCTATCAGATAGTAGGCTTACCGGTGAGTGGTTTCGACCGTGCTCACCTGTTCAATAATATAAAGGTGCTTAACCGACTACGTAAAAGTCTCGGACTGGCGAAGAAGACGATCCGCGAGTTCCGTCCCGATATCGCAGTAGGCGTGGGAGGCTATGCCAGTGGTCCGACCCTGTGGATGGCTGCTTCGCAAGGTATCCCGACACTGATTCAGGAGCAGAACTCCTATGCCGGAGTGACCAATAAGTTACTCGCGAAGAAAGCATCGAAAATATGTGTCGCTTACGACGGAATGGAGAAGTTCTTCCCTGCAGACAAGATTGTGGTAACCGGAAACCCTGTCCGTCAGGATTTGGAGGAAGCCCTCGGTAAGAAAGAAGAAGCATTGGCTTTCTTCGGTCTGTCGCCTGAGAAGAAAACGATCCTGGTGGTAGGAGGCAGCCTGGGGGCACGAACGATCAACCGAAGTATTCAAGGTGACCTCGACAAGCTGTTCGGCTCTGACGTACAGGTGATCTGGCAGACCGGACGTTATTATTACAACGAAGCCACCAAGCATCTGAAAGCCTATCGCGGCATGCCGATTTGGTGTTCCGACTTTATCACCCGTATGGATTATGCCTATTCAGCAGCCGATCTGATCATATCCCGTGCCGGTGCAAGTTCGATCTCTGAACTCTGTCTGTTGAAGAAACCGGTCATCCTGGTCCCTTCCCCCAACGTGGCGGAAGATCATCAGACAAAAAATGCGCTCGCTTTGGTAAACAAAGACGCGGCGATCATGGTTGCAGATAAAGATGCGGAGCAGGAACTGGTCACGAAAGCACTCGAAGTCGTTCATGACGACGAACGGCTGGCACAGATGAGTCGTAACATCGAAAAACTGGCACATCATCACAGTGCAGACCAGATTGTCGACGAAATAATGAAGATAATAAAATAAAACGATATGAATATAAATACGATAACGGCCGTTTACTTTGTCGGAGCCGGAGGAATAGGGATGAGTGCCCTGATCCGTTACTTTCTTTCCAGGGGAAAGCAGGTAGCCGGATATGATAAAACACCCTCCGACCTGACCGCCCAGCTGAACCGCGAAGGTGCCGTTATTCATTACGAAGATAACACCTCCCTGATACCGGATGCTTTCAAGGATCCGGCACAAACCTTGGTTGTCTATACGCCGGCGGTTCCCGAATCGCATACGGAACTGACCTATTTCCGTCAGAACGGTTTCGAGGTTATGAAGCGTGCCCGTGTATTAGGTGAAATAACCAACTGTTCGCGCGGGCTTTGTATTGCCGGGACACACGGAAAGACAACGACCTCTTCCATGCTTGCTCACCTGCTGAAACAATCGCATGTCGATTGCAATGCTTTCCTGGGCGGTATCCTGAAGAACTACGGCAGCAACCTGATGCTTTCCGATAAAAGCGACTTGACCGTTATCGAAGCCGACGAGTTCGACCGTTCTTTCCACTGGCTGACTCCCTATATGGCTGTGATCACCGCCGCCGACCCGGATCATTTGGATATTTACGGCACGGCAGAAGCCTATCGCGAAAGTTTCGAGTATTTCACATCGCTGATCCGTTCCGATGGCTGCCTGGTCATGAAGAAAGGCATTGATGTGGCACCCCGCCTGAAAGAGGGCGTGAAGCTCTATACCTACACTGGAGCTGAAGATCTGTCAACTGTCAACTGTCAACTGTCAACTGACAAGCCCGACTTTTATGCTGAAAACGTCCGTATCGGCAACGGTGAGATCTGGTTCGATTTTGTAGGTCCTGATATCCGCATTGCCGATATCCAGTTGGGTGTTCCTGTGAAAGTAAACATAGAGAATGGTGTTGCCGCCATCGCTTTGGCATGGATGAACGGCGCAACGCCCGAAGAAATAAAGAAAGGTATGGCTTCTTTCGGAGGTCCGAAACGCCGTTTCGATTTCCACCTGAAGAAAGACAATATCGTCCTGATCGACGATTATGCCCACCATCCTGCCGAACTGGCAGCCAGCATTCAGTCCGTAAAGGAACTCTATGCCGGACGCAAAGTGACGGGAATTTTCCAGCCGCACCTATACACCCGCACACGCGACTTTGCGCCTGACTTTGCCGCCAGCCTGTCGCTGCTGGACGAACTGATCCTGCTGGATATTTATCCTGCGCGGGAAGAACCTATTCCGGGGGTTACTTCGGAAATCATATTCGATGCTGTCACTATTCCCGCCAAAAAGCTGATCCGCAAAAGCGAACTGCTCGATCTGGTGGAGAAAGAGGCGGATACGTTTGAAGTGGTATTGATGGTCGGTGCCGGTGATATCGACCGGTTGATCGAACCTGTAAAACAAATATTGGATAAGAAATTGTGATTCGTATAGTTTCCATAGTAGTAGCTACACTGTTGTCTTGTTACATCGTGTTTGTCGCCTTCTTCTTTCAGGATATGAAGCAGGACAAGGTATGCCAGGACCTCCAGGTCGTGGTAAAGGACAGTCTTGACAAGCATTTCGTGAGTGAGAGCGACCTGGTGTCGATTCTCAAAAAGGCGGATCTGAACCCGATCAAAAAGCCTATGGATGCGATCAACACCGATAAGATAGAAACGGAACTGAAAAAGAACGAAATGATCGCCCGTATCGAAGCCTATAAGACACCTTCGGGCATTATTAAGCTTGAAGTTGAGCAGAAAATTCCTATCTTGCGTGTGATTAGCTCCAGAGGGAACTTCTACGTGGATAACCTCGGCACCACGATGCCGGTCAGTTTCCGTTATGTTGCCGACGTTCCTTTAGTAAGCGGATATGTCGAAAAAGAGCTGGCGGTAACCGACTTATACAAATTTGCATTATTTTTGCAGGAGA